>Ga0315296_10000914_pt1 | contig 26177 bp, 20 predicted proteins | sample YL17G14_18_MG_FD_203921 | JGI IMG/M metagenome (GOLD analysis project Ga0315296, IMG submission 203921) | Sediment microbial communities from Yellowstone Lake, YNP, Wyoming, USA - YL17G14_18 | ecosystem: Environmental > Aquatic > Freshwater > Lake > Sediment | place: USA: Wyoming | collected... | reverse complement strand
CCGCAAGAACCTGGAGCGGATTGCTCATAGGCGTCGATTCACGAGCAGATGCTGGAGCGTATTTAATTGTTTGCTGGCACAATGCGGAGATTCCGGGCGCACTCGCCTATGAAACAATAATTATCACGGAGTCCCTACACAGTCCGAAATGTTCGAGCTGAAGGAGCGGGACGGGCTCGCACGGATATGCGAGCTCACGACGAAGCATGGAAGGATCACGACTCCAGCTCTGTTGCCGGTAGTCAACCCAAATCATCTGACGGTCACGCCTAAGGAGATGAAGGACCTGCTGGGCGTGCGGGCTCTGATCACAAATTCGTACATAATCAAAGGCACGCCTGAGCTCAAGGATCGTGCGGTCAAGGATGGCGTCCACTCGCTCCTTGGCTTCGACGGCATCGTGATGACTGACAGCGGAACCTTTCAAGGGCACGTGTACGGAGACGTCAAGGTGGACCATCGCGACATTGTGAAATTCCAGTCGAGCATCGGCTCCGACATCGGGACGATTCTAGACGTCTTCTCCGAACCAGACTTCACCAAGGAGCAGGCCGAGGCGGCCGTGAATGAGACGGTGAGACGAGCGAGGGAATCGACAGAGCACAAGGGTGAGATGCTGCTGGCCGGCACCGTCCAGGGAGGCGTGTACCCGGATCTGAGAGAGAGGTGCGCCAGGGAGCTCTCGCAGTTGGCTTTCGACGTGCATCCGATCGGCGGCGTGGTGCCCCTTCTTGAGAACTACAGGTACTCGGAGGTGGCGGACATCATCGTGGCGTCGAAACACGGTCTCGACCCTTCCAAGCCAGTCCACTTGTTCGGAGCGGGCCATCCGATGGTGTTCCCGATGGCTGTGCTGCTCGGGTGCGACATGTTCGATTCATCCTCGTATGCGAAATATGCCCGAGAGGAGAGGATGATGTATTCCACAGGGACTAGATTCCTGCGGGATCTGCACGACCTCGCGTGCCACTGTCCAGTATGCTCGAAGACCTCCATCAACGAGCTGAAGGAGTTGTCGAAGGCGGACAGGACCAAACGAATCGCGGAACACAATCTGCACGTGTGTCTCCGGGAGATAAACGGCATCAAGAACGCCATTCACGAAGGGGGCATCTGGGAGCTTGTCGAGATGCGCGCGCGGGCCCATCCAGCTCTCCTGGAGGCGCTCAAGGTCCTGAAGAAGCACAGGGAGTACTTCGAGAGGTTCGAGCCGGCCAGCAGGAGAGGGGCGTTCTTCTACTGCGGGCCCGAGAGCTACGACAGGCCGACTGTCTCCCGATACCAGGACAGGTACTTCACCCGCTACAGGAAGCCGCAGACGAAGGTGCTGGTCGGATTCGAGGAAGTCGAGAAACCCTACTCGAGGACTCTGAGCGAGGAGATCAGGAGGATCAGCGAGAAAGTGGATGCGAGCTTCGTCGTGGCCTCCTTCTTCGGCCCCGTGCCGATCGAGCTTGATGAGTACTACCCGATCGCCCAGTCTGTCATTCCAAAGGCGCTGGACGCAGAGGCGAGACAGAAGATGGACAAGGTCATGGAGAAACATGCTCACACCCATGGCTATCCGTTGGCGGTGATGTGGGAGGGAGAGGAGACGCTCAAGTTCCTCGAGGACATGATCCTGAGCTCGCCCCACAAGTTCGATATCGACATGCTCAGGTGCAGGGCGGTCCTCGATCTGCAGTTCGGCAAGGGTGCCGGAGACATTCTCGATTCCGGCAAGGTGGATATCATAGTCTCCAAGAGGACTGGTAAGATTAGGAACGTCATGATCGACGGCGAGCATGTGTTGTCCATGAGGGCGTCCGATGGCAGGTTCACGCTCAAGCTCCAGGGTGGGAGTCTGCTCATGAAAGCCCTGCCCTCGCCGAAGATGAGGGTGAAGATAGAGGACGAGCCCGCGGAGTTCGCGTCGAAGGGCAACAACGTTTTCGCGAAGTTCGTGGTCCAATGTGATCCGGACATCAGGCCCGGGGACGATGTGATGATCGTGAACTCGAGGAACGAGTTGGCGGCCGTCGGCCGCGCGCTTATGAACAAGGAGGAGATGCTCTCCTTCAAAAGAGGGGTCGCGGTCAGGGTGAAGGATTCACCAGACTAGTCTTTCTTGGCTACGATCTTGTCCGCGACGCCCGTGCAGGCAAGGAAGTCATCCAGTGTATGGAGTAGGCTGTTCAAAGAATCGGCTTCGATATCCGCGTGGATGACTCTGCCATCGACTCTGGTTACGATATATCCCTGATTGTCAAGCTCGACCGACCTGTGGACCTTCTCCGCACTCTCGTTGGAATCGAACTCGAGATGGAGTTCACACCTGACTTTGGGGGCATCGTTCTGTTCGGGCATCTAGGTCCACGACGCAAACACTCAACAAAATACTTAGAAGTTGTCGTCGATTGGTGTTGCGAAGGCGAGGGAAGGCATGGACGTCGAAACCTGCATCGAGGGAAGGAGGAGCATCAGAGCCTTCAAGCCGGACCCGCTTGATGATTCGATCGTGAACGAAGCTCTCAGGATGGCGAACCTCGCACCTTCGGCGGGCAACCTGCAGGCGAGGGACTTCATCGTGGTCAAGGACGCCGAGACAAAGAGCATACTCGCAGAGGCAGCGTATGACCAGGATTTCGTGAGCGCCGCGCCCGTCGTGATAGTGTTCTGCGCGAACCACCGGAGGATAGGGCACTACGGACACCGTGGGAGGACGCTCTACTGCATCCAGGACACGGCCGCGGCTATCGAGAACATGATCCTGTTCCTTCATGGCAAGGGGATCGGGAGCGTGTGGGTCGGAGCGTTTGACGAGGAGAAAGCGAGAAAGGCGCTTCTCGTCCCGAGTGAGTCGCGCCCTGTGGCAATCGTTCCCATCGGATATCCTACGGACAAGGGCACGAAGACGGACAGGATACCGCTCGACCGGATCGTGCACAGAGAGAAGTGGTGAGCAAGTACGAAATGGAAGATCGACAAGACAATGGCGTTGTGGGGGATCGCGTTCGGGGTCGCGGCCACAATCACCGGCGCATTTGTTCTCGGCGCAATCGAAGGCGGTTTTCTGGCGGAGGGCTTCTTCCTGGTAGTCATCTTCTGGGTCTTCCTGATGGTGCTGGTCGCAAAAATAGCGAACAGGTTGAAGAAGGAGTAGCCCCGGGAGGATTCGAACCTCCGTCGCAGGCTCCAAAGGCCCGCATGATTGACCGCTACACTACGGGGCTATGAATCGATATGTGGCGACAACGTTCGCCACTCATATTAACGATTTGCTGGGTAGGCCTTGGACAGACGACACCGCCGTACAGAAGACCGGCTATCCCCTCGATATGGACACCACGCCGATAAGCACGAGCAGACCCCCTAACGCGGCGATCCAGCCTATGCCTTGGCCGAGGATGATGTAGGCGAATATCACCGTGACGACGGGCTCGAAGTAAAGGGAAGCTCCTGTGGTCGAAGCTGACAGACCTGTCAAGGCCTTAAACCACATGACATAGCCGACAACGGTGCAGAGCACCCCGAGGTAGATGGCCGCGAGGAAGTAGGTGAGCGGGAACTGGGTCGGACCGCTGAGCTGAACCTCGGCCGTCGCGAAAGGGACCAGCATCACGGTGCCCATCAACGCCAGGAACGCCGTGCTGGTGAATGGTTCGTATTTCATGACGATCCGCTTGCCCTCGACCGTGTATATCGCCCAGAACACGGCACATATCACGCCGAACAACCCGCCGACGATCTCAGTCCTGTTGGAAATGAAGCTGAAGCTGCCATCGGTTATCACTAGGAATGAGCCGACCACTGCCACTCCGAGACCCGTCTTCTGCTGCGAGCTCATCCTCTCGCCCAGCCTCACCCTCGATAGAAGGAAGATTATCACCGGGCAGAGCAAGGTCACGAGTATGGCCGAGATCGCGGGACCGGCGAACTTCACTCCATAGTACTGGAAGATGTAGTACACGCCTATGCCAATGAACGCAAGGAACACGAAGGTCTTGATATCCGATCTAGCCGGCCACTTCGGCCTCTTCCAGACGATGAACGCGCCGAACACCGTGGACGCCACGACGAACCTTGCCATCGCAATCATGACCGGCGAGGCACCGTCATCGATCGCCAGCTTCACCAGGACGAACGAGTTGCCCCAGATCAGGATCGTGACCGCGAGTGCTAGGTAGAGGACTGTCCTGCGCTCCATCAGTCACCAACCCTAGCACCTATCAGATACGTCGGGGTGGCGTCGACCACCTTCACCTTGTAGTACTTGCCCAAGGCGAGCGGCTCCCGCACAACCACCTGCTTGTACTCGTCGGTCCTGAGGATCGTGGATCGGTTCTTACCCGTCTCGGTGGACAACCCGGCCAAGGTCGTGTCCGTCCAAGCCTTGTTCCGCTCCAGGGAGACCTTGAACCTGAGTTCGGTCATCTCTCTCGACCGCTCTTTTGCCTTCCAGCCTACGACGCGCCCATCGGCCTCAGCCGCTTTCGTGCCAGGGCGAGATGAGAAGCGAGTCACATTGACGATGTCGGGCCTGAGCTCAGCGATCATCGAGAGGTTCTTCCCATGGTCCTCCTCCGACTCGCCAGGGTATCCGACTATCAGGTCCGTCGAAATCGTTATTCGCGGGACGGCCTCCCTGACCCTCTTGACGATGGACCTGAAGTCCCCGGCGTTGTACCCGCGCTCCATGTGCTCGAGCAGCCGGTCGCTCGCACTCTGCAAGGGAAGATGTAGGAACTTGAACACCTTCGGCTCGAGGTACATCTCCGCGATGCGATCCGTGAGGGGCAAGATGCTCTTTGGGTTCATCATGCCGACGCGGAGCCTGAAATCGAGGGGCACCTTGCACACCTCTTTGACCATCGTTGGAAGATCCGTTCCGATGTCACATCCGTAGGCCGCGGTGTCCTGGGCCGTCAGCTGGATTTCCCGCGGGCCCGAAGCCGCCGCGTTCTTGACAGCCTCGATTGTCCTGGCCTTGGACCTGCTCTTCAGCTCTCCTCTGGCCAGTCGGGTGATGCAGTACGAGCACGCGCCCCTGCAGCCCGTAGCTATCGGGACGATGCTGTAGGATTCCTTCTCCCGCGCCTTCGATGTCGCTCCCGAACCGTGGGATTCGACGACCCGCGAGAAGGATTCGAGATCGCCAGGGGCCACAAACGCTGCCGATGGAGAAACGCGCTGGGCCTTTTCTCTGCACGCGGTGGCCATGCACCCGGTGACGATCAGCCTAGGCGCCATCGAAAGCTCCGCGATCCGCTTCAACATCGCCCTCTCGGTGGTCTCGATCACGACACATGTCACCAGCACGACCAAATCCGATTCCTCGGGGGCGTGGACGATCTCCCAACCCTTGCCGACCAGGAGGTCCTCTATCTCCCTGGACTCCCCGAAGTTCAGGGTGCAGCCATAGGCCTCGACATACGCCTTCATGTCGGGTCGGCATCCGTATCGGCTATATTCAGCTTTCAGGGGGACAAACCATCGAGAACGGATGAGAAGCATTCATAAGCCCAGACACACATTTTTCCCACGATAAGATGTCGTCGATGAGGCAGGCCAAGAGATATTCCGCCAAGGTGACAGAACATCAGATCTCCGCCAAGAAGCTGGCCAAGGCCGCGAAGTTCAGGGCGAAGGCGGCCAAGCTCAGGGAGCAGGTCGCGAGGCATGACGCGAAGATCAGGGCCTTGCAGAGGAAGATCGCGGACCTCGAGCGGAGAGCCAACTTGATCGCTGGCCCACCGATTAGATGAGCTCCGCACGCGCCCACCAATATTATATATAGAATGAAGTAGATATTGTCAGACAATCGTCATACGATGGGATGGGATGTCTGATTGAACAGGAAGCTAGCCGTGCCGCTCGCGCTCGGGCGGCTGTGGCAACACGAAGAGAACAAGATGGCCCGGAGCAGGATCCTGAGGGACGCTGATGAGGAGGACCTGCGCATGCTGATGACCCTCGCGGACAACCGCGTGCGCCTGGAGAAACTCAATGAAGACATCGATGGGGATCCGGTTTTTGAGGACACGGAAGACATGAAGAACGAGCTGGACTACATCAACGCCTCGATTCAGCTGGGAATCCTCGAGATCACAGGCGAGCTAGAGGAGATCCAGAATTCGGACGAGGTATTCGAAGAGGCTCTCGCCTGAATGGTGGTATCCAATCGGGGATTCGATCCGATTTTCACGCGCGAGGATTCACCTTGAAATCCGCGGAGGACGGCGTCGCAGAAGCGAGGAAGAGCTGGACGCAGCGGTTCAACTGCGCAGAGTCGGTGCTCAGAGGCGTGTGCCACGCACAAGGAATTGAGCTCCCTGACATCGCAAAGAAGATGGCCACGCCTTTCGGCGGGGGCATTGGGAGAGCAGAAGACGTCTGTGGAGCGATCGCCGGAGGCGTGCTAGCGATCGGCGCGGACATCGGCAGGACCAGGGCGGAGGGGGACAAGCTAAGGAGCTACAACGCGGCGGGAGAGCTCCACAAGAAGTTCCTCGAGAGTTTCGGTTCCACATCCTGCAAGGTGCTCAACAAGAGCGATTTCAAGTCGCCGGAGCACAGGGTGAGATGCAGCAGATTCGTCGAAGAGTGCGCTAGGTTCACGATCGACATCCTCAGGAAAGAATGATTCAGGAAACATTTATATGCGAATCAACATATACATATCGCGGCTCCAGAGAAGGGATGGGTTTGGACAAGAGTGCAAGAGCAGCTGAGCCAGTGCTGGTGAGATGGGATGAGGGGCTTTCGGAAGAGCACGAAGAAGCGAACGATGGTGTGGAGATCTTCAGGCTGAGCGGGGGCGTGCTCGGCCCTTCGACCAGGACTTCCAACAGAATAGACGGCCTGCTCGTGAGGATGCTGGAGAATCAGGACACGGGCAAGTACCTCGGAGACATAGACAAGAACCTTGACTACCTCTACACTTGCCTTCAGCTCGACCTCATAGAACGAGTCGCCAAAGACGTCGCTTCGAAAGAAGAATATGACGCAGAGGAACAGGTTCTTCCGGAACCAGTCATTTCCCTCGATAGAGTACGCTTGAGCGTCTGATTTGAAAAAGATAAGTTGGTAAAGGGTTTTTGCGCCACTCGCCAGCGCAGCTCCAGCTCACGGCGCGTAGGTCAGCGTTCCGCTCGCGGTCAAGAGGACCCAGAACGCCTGTCCCGGGACTAGCGAGAAGTCGTTCTCGTCCGGGAAGAAGGACCACCAGATGATGTACCCCTTTGCGACTGGGTCCCAGGCCGCTACCTGGTCAACTGCGCCAGCGGTGTACATGCCTACGATGTCGCTAGCCGTCCAAGTCGTCTTGAGCGAGTTGAAGCCCACTATAGCCCAGCCGCCGCCCGGTGGAACGGCGATCGCCCTGGTCTGCGTGGTCGTCGGGATGTCTCCCAGGAGTGTCAGCGTCCCTGGCCCAGTTGCGAGGACCCAATAGCCGGTGCTTCCCTGAATGGCGAAGTCGTTCTCTTCCGGGAACAAGGACCACCAGATGGTGTACGCCTTTGCGAGCGGGTCCCAAGCTGCCACCTGGTCAACTACACCGCCGAGCATGCTCGCCGTGTAGCCGTACCCCACTGGAGGCACAGAGACGAAGTTCCAGCCCGCGACGAGATTCAGAGTGAATCCGCCGGCCGACTCCACAACGAACGGGTAGGAGTCAGAGACGTCGAGGTAGAAGCTCTGGTCCCTGGCCACGAGGTTGTATGTGCCTGCAGAGGCGAACGTCACCTTGGTGGTCCAAGAGGACTCGCTCACGAGGAACTTGTGCGATGACATCCCGTACGTCACACCAGCGATCGCTGGCAGCTCGACAGTCTGGTTGGAGTAGACTTGTGCACCTGCGAGGTTCAATGGCGTCACCTGAAGGTCGTACGAAGTGCCTGCGTATATCGGCGAGGGATTTCCACTCAGCGCCAAACTGTACTTGCTGACCTTTGAGATGTCCATCAGTATCTGTGGCGATCCGGTTTCAGGCAACGTCGCATAGGCAGGATCCGGGTTCGGGTTCAGGGGCATTGTCAGCGGACCCGTGAAAGTCAGGGTCTTGGTCGCGGAGTCGTAGTACGTCGGGCTGTAGTACCACGACGGCCAGCCGTGTCCCAGCACCCACTCGCCCGTCATGCCGTTGCTGTTCAGCTCGGTGATTTTGGCAGCATCAAGCGTGTTGGTGGCGGATCTGTACGGGACTATTCCCCAACCCTGAGCGGTCATCGGCAGCTTGACCTTGAGAACCTCTCCTGCTGCCAAGTTCCAGCGCATCGGTGCATACCAGTATTCCACGTTTGTGCCGTACGTGGTTTGGCCAGGACTCCAACTCTTCCTCACAGGCACATACGATTCATTGGGGCCCAAGTCGTCTGTGTCAAACCACTGGAAGTACGGATTATACTGGGATACCCACGACGGCGGAAGGACATAATATCCCTCCGAAGTATAGTCCACGTGCTGTGCCTCGAGCATCCAAGAAGCTGTGAACGCGGCCATGTCCCTCCATGCAGTCATGTGGTATGTGCCGGTGAACCTCTCCTGAAGGTTGGCATATTCCGGGGTCATGGTCACGTTCCAGTACCAGTCCTCCGGGTTCGGTTCCAAGTTGTGCCTCACGCCTGCCACATCCAAGTACCGCAGGTTGAGAAACTCAGCACCCCACGAATAGCTCCACATTCTAACAGTAATGACGTTTTGGGTTGAGACAGGGTCGAGCGTCAAGAAGACCTCCAACGGGCCCGAATTGATGTCATAGTCGTAGCTTGCCCATATGTCAAAGGCAGCACCGAGAGCGCCCTCCGCCATCCATTCGCTAGCCCAGGCCTCCCCAAGAAGGTTAGGTCCTGTAGGTCCCGCAGGATCATTCGCATCGTTGAATGCAGTCCTCATGTCACCCGCCGCTGCGTTGAGTCCGAGGAACTTGTGGGCCGCATACCTGTCGAACACTATTTTGCCCTGGCCCTCAATCCACCAACCTTCGTCGGCATAAGCCCCCTCCCACTTTAGCTTCTTAGACGGCACGCCATAGTAGGTGTTTGCATAGTGTGTTCCAGCCCAGATGTCATCCATCTCCGGGGACGTCATGTAAGTGAAGTACATGTTCATCGTAGCATTGCCGCCATGGTCGCTCGGGTGTCCGCTCAAGAGAGGCAACACGTTAGGATCCTGTGCCTTAGTTCCGTCACCGGTTGCCAGACCAATCACATTCTTGGCATTGGTGGACACCCTATAGAAGCTGGTGGTGATGAAACTCAGAAGTGGGCCAGGCCCAGGTTGAGACATAGCGTATGGAGGATATGACACGGCATAGGGGTAAGAGTTGCGTGTGACCACATCGCCATAAGCAGCACCCCTAATGAACCACCAACTGCTCAGGCCAGGTGAGATGTGTTTTCCGAAATCAGCGTAGTTCGCAGACTTGTTGTAACTTTCTCCAATATTGGATATCACGTATTCGAATTCAGCAGGACCAACTGCTTCAGTCCCGGCCGGCAACTCGCTCTCGGGCGCCTGCATCTTCTTGTGACCGATAGGCGCGAGCATTGCAAACGCGGATACAACCATGATCGCGACAAGGGTGATTGCCACGACCTTCTTCGCAGGCGACTTCCTAGATCTAACTGTCAAGCCGTCTCTGTCGGAATCCAGGCGCGCGACTGCATGAGCAGAGCGCTGTCCGACCTCGTTCCCTCTACCTAATGCATTACACTTTCCAGTAGACACTTTACCTTCCTCCCCGAGCCCGAAATGTTCGTCATCATATATGAACTATGCTAGGCTCCCAGCGCCCACTGACCTGTCAGGAAATGCATCGATTGTAACACCCCTCTTGAAGTGGTCATTCGTGCTGCCCCTCACCTCCTTTATCATTATCATATACGCTAGTTTTGGCCGGACTGTTCGAAATCGACACGGACTATCGTCCGCGGAGTCGAGCATCGCGACCAGGACCAGCCTGCCCGGGCGACGTGTAGCTGATGAGGTATTCGTCCACACTAAAGCATTCGCTCCTCAGAGCAGGGTGTCGCCTCCCAGAGGGTCTCAGCTCATCCTAGTCTCTGAAGGACCGCCCCATTATGCTCAAGGGGTGTACGACAACGTCCCGCTCGCTAAGAAGTAGCACCAACATGCCTGTCCTGGGACCAGCTCGAAGTCCGATTCGGGAAACTCCGGTTGATAAATCCCTGACCAATAGCCGGCCGGGTCATACGAGGCCACCAACGAGACGCCGTCGGGTAAGTCGAGCATGGCAGGGATGTCGCTCGCGTACCTGGTCACATTGAGCGACTCGAACCCAATGCTATCCCATCCTCCACCGGCTGGAACAACGATCTGTCTGGATTGTATTGCGGTTGGGATGCTCCCTTTGAGTTTGATCCGTTCGTGAGTATCTGCGCCTATCCAGTAACCTGTACTAGGCCTGATGGGGAAGTCGTATTCGGGCGGGGAGAAACCCACAAAGTAAGCATCATTGTAAGTCTGCGTCGTTGAGTTCCATCCGACCACGACATCGCCGTAGCTCAGACCAAGCGTGCTCGCCTTGCAGTCATATCCGACCGTGGGGATAGATATGAAATTCCAGCCGCGCTTGATCGTGAGACCGAAGAGATCTGGGAAGCTAGCTGTCGACGAATAGACATCTGACGAGGCCCCTCCTCGATCATCCTGCCAGACGACAAATACTCGGCCAGGCTCCGCGACGGCGACCGATGACTTTCTCTGTATGTCGTCGACGCCCGGTCTGGCCACCTCGATGCTCGAGTTGAACTTGGCTTCGCCTGCGACCAAGTGCGCGAAACGGATCGAGTACCGGCCGTCTCTCTCATCCGTCCAGGTGGCGTAGACGTTCCCGAGCTGATCAGCGGCGACGCTGGCGCTGTCCTGCCAAGCACCCGTGATGTCGTCGTCGACCCTGAAATCCGGGGTCGTGATCGTGCCATGTGAGGACACGATTGACGCGTAAATGTCCCAGTTGCCGTTTCTCGAGTCCTCCCAGGCGGCAACAATGCCTCCGCCAGGCATCGGCGCAATCGCGACACCCTTCTGCGTGATTCCACTGCTGCCCGTGTTGTCGAGCCTGATGGGACTTGTGAAGCTCTTGCCCCCGTTGGTCGAGATGCAAATGTACGGATGGGGCGCACCCGAAACGTTGTCTATGAACGCGGCATAGATGCGGTTGAGGCTCGACGCGAGGACGACTCCTGTCTGGCCGCCCGTGCCGCTCGAGGACGCAATCTCCTCGCTCGGGGAGAATGTCTCGCCTCCGTCAGCAGAGAAGGCCCCTCTGACCCGCATGGTCCCCGTGCGGTCGTCCGTCCACGCGACGAATATGCCGCCCACGGAAGTAGCCACTACTGATGGACGCTCCTGCCAAGATATGTCGCCGTTGGAATCATCGACCTTTGCATTCATCTCGAAAGTCGCTCCTCTGTCCTCTGACTTCGTGAAGAAGATGTCATAGTCGAAGACGCATCTGCGGTTGTCCTGCCAGACGAGCAGAATGGTACCGTCCGTGGAAACGGCAATCGCAGCCTCTGTCTGCTGGGACTTAACAATCGAGTCATCGGCACGCTTGTTCGATGTGAAGGTCTTCCCCTCGTCAAGCGACTTCGAGAAGTAGATGTCCGCGTCGCCCGAACGCATGTCCTGCCATGCCGCGTACAATCGATGGTCTGACGTAGCGACGATGGCCGGCGCAGCCTGGTCGTTCAGTTTGTTGTCATTTACCATGACCGGCGCAGTGAACGAGTTAGTAACTGCCATCATCCTTGCATACGATTCCGGCACTCGGGAATCGACGCAGTAGACGGACAACAAGGCAAGAGTGACCAGGACAGTGGCGGCCTTCAGAATCGCAGCTCTCCAAAGAAACGGAGCTCCAGCGTACGAACTCTTCGCGCCTCTCAATAGCTCCCCATCTGACGAGCGAACCGAGTCGCGGATGGACATGACATCATCTGTTGTTGCGGCACGCCAAGGCCTGGGCGCGCCCCGAACGCCGTCTCCCGAATCCGTCCCCCCATTGGTGATATTGATAAGGAAATTGGAGAAATGGTTTGAGCCGCAGGTCCGCGCCTCCGCGGGCCTGCGCTTCGCATCACCCAGCTGCCCTCACGGCGGCGTGAGCATGACTTTCTTGCTCACCGTAGCCGTCTGGCCCCACGTGTCCGTCACTGTTAGAGTGATGGTCACTTCGAACGGCTGCGGACCAGTGCCATACAGCCTCACGCTCAATGCGAGGCCTGTGCCCGCGACATAGCCGGTCTTCTCTCCGTACTTGTCGCCCAGCGTCGCGGTGACCTTGATCTCGTCACCGAGGCTCCACGCGGCCCATGACCCAAGGTCCGTCGAGTAGTACCCAGTAGCACTGGACGTCAGAACCGGAGAAGACACACCCTTCGTCACATCCGTCACGACCACGCTGCAGCCAGCCAACTTGGTAGTCGTATCGCCGTCATAGCAGTATCCAGCGATCGGATAAGGCGATCCCGGAGGCTGCCTGCCAGTCGATGACATCGGTGCCATGGCCGCAGTCGGCACGGCATATGTGTGTGACGCAGTCTTCGTTGGCCACAGGTACGTCTCCAGAGGCGATCCGTCATTCCAGTTCCAAGTGAATTTGGCAATGCCCCAGTCGTCGCTCGACCCGGAGGCATCAACATTCACCGTCAGGCCGCTTATGCTGATCAAGAACGATGCAGTCGGTCCGTTGTCCACGAGTGTCGCATCGTTCGCTGCCGTGGCTGTCAGATCATCATTGTCCTTCACGACCAAGGTTATGTGGTATGTGCCAGCCTTGGCATATGTGTGGGTCGCCGTTGGATCCGCGCCTGAAGCAGTTCCTCCGTCGTCGAAGTTCCAGGCATATGACACGATCGTGCCGTCAGGATCGGACGAGAGAGTGCTCGCATCCACCTTGACAGCGTTGTAAGCGGTCAAAGACACCGTGAACCCTGCGGTCGGGGCCATCTTCGCCTTCACGACCATCTGCATGTCGTCTGAGAGGCCCGCGCTGTCCGTCACCAACAGTGTGATTGTCTTCTCACCCGCGGTCATGTAGGTGTGCGTCGCGGTCTTGGTTGCCCAATTATAAGTCTCCGATGGTGACCCGTCTCCCCAAGTCCATTTCAGGGAAACTATGTCGTTATTGGGGTCGGACGATCCAGACGCGTCAACAGTGACTGTCATCAACGGAATAGATTTCGTGAAGCTCGCGACAGGTGGCTTCGCCATGACCGGCGAGACTTTCGCCGTTGCCGTGCCCGACAGCGATGTACTGTCCGTCACCGTCAATGTGATCGTCTTCTCGCCCTCAGTGAGGTAGGTGTGCGTCGCGGTCTTGGTTGCTGCCCAGTCATAAGTCTCCGATGGTGATCCGTCTCCCCAGTTCCAAGTCAAGGAGACGATGTTGTTGTTGGCGTCAGTCGACGCTGATGCATCCACCGTGACAACCATCCAGTTCATAGCCGGCGTGAAGCGTGCGACCGGAGCCACATCGGCCTCGGCGGCCACTACCTGCTTTGATTCCGAATCCGTCAATCCATCGGTATCCTTAACAGTCAAGACGATTGTCTTCTCGCCCGGTGTGAGATAGGTGTGCGTCATGATCTTGTCGCTTCCAATCGCGCCGTCACCGAAGTCCCATGCATACGTGATGGTCTGCCCCTCGGGGTCGTTTGAGTCGGTAGCGTCAACGGTCACGGTCATACCATCCATCGTGGCGTCAAAGGCTGCCACCGGATACACTGCTTCTCTGAACATATCCTCGATGGTACAACTGGAACCTCTTGGACCGTTCGGAGTAGCTACTATGTCGTACTTGTGCGACGCGGACATCGTGACTGTGTTGCTCGTGACCTCACCATTCGGATACGCGTCGTACGCCGCGAACCTGATCCTTTGGTGCAGATTCTGTCCATCCGGGACGCCGGTAGTGTTGTCGTAAACGTCGATCACAAGCCATCTCAGCCCGTTGTTGGTGATCTTCGCGCTCCAGACACCGAGGCCCGGAGGAACGAACTCCCACGTGATGGCGCTTGCGCGAGGTCCTTGCGGACCCTTGGTGACCTCATGTATATCGGCCAAAGCCAACGGGACCGCTGCCACAAGCACCATAACGGCACACATCAAAATCGCAGCTAGTGTTCTTTTTGCCAATCTACTCTCCTCCCTCTATAAGGCCCGGTTCGCAGATACGAAGGGCAAACGGAATATCAAGCGGCTCCCCCCGGGGTCCTGCCTTCGCCCGACAGCCGGACCTAGTCAACTCCCTGCCACCGCATCGCACGCATCATACTAAAATGTTTCTAGACACTGGCTCTACTGACTCCCCCTCTTTCATGTGCCTCCGAGAGAGGGCAAGGAACGCTGGGACGGGTAGACAATCCCAAAAAGTGAGCATTCGTCCCACCAGCTGCGACAGCAGGGCGTGAGGCCGTCCTTCTGGGCTGCAGCTCAGCTCGACCTAGATTTTGGCCCTTGGCGAGTCACAGGCCTATCTTCCAGAGAGGACCTGCGATGGTCGTCGGTATTGTCATATCATTTGGCGGCTTATGACTCCATTGACAGAAGCGGGGACTGGAACGAATGCGGTCATTCGTCTTCCTGAGGCTCAGTGGCGATCGTCAATAGGGTCGCCCCAATCAATTGAAAGAACAAGAAAAGAGATGTTTGTAAAGGGTTTGGATGCGTTTCACCTTGAGCCTCAGCGCTCAGTCTCTCCGGCTGATCACTCTGACTGCGACGAACAGCCCCACCATGCCCACGATCGGCAAGGCCACGAACGGGAACTCCGGTATCTCGAGGTTCAGCGTGACGTGCAGTACCAAGCCAGTGCCAGCGACTACGCCCTGGTTCTCGCCGTACATGACGCCCTTCTCAGCGTGGATAGTGATCACGTCACCAAGCGACCACGAGCACCAGTCCCCCAGAGACGTCGAGTAGTACCCGTTAGCGTTGGACGTCAGAACCGGGGAAGTCGCACCCACCGTAACATCCGTCAATACCACGCTGCACCCCGGCAGTTTTGTCACGCCGTCAGCATCATACGTGTACCCCGCAACCGGATACGGGGATCCAGGGGGCTGCCTGCTCGTCTCCGCGTACTTCGGCTCCGCGGCCTTATGCAGCGGGGCCACGGACATCGCAGATACAACGACGATCGCGACACCGACGACCAGGAGCAGTGCTATCATCTTTGCGTGTCTCCTAGCTGGGCTCGTCCGCGGCACTTGCATCGATCGCGCCATGACGTTCCCGCCATTCTTCCGACAGTCGACTGTCGCAGAGCGGTGGCTCCTGCTCGTGTCGAGGCCGCCCAATCCAATCTTCCTCTCACTGCTCAAGGTCATCACCTGAGGGCGAATATCTCACGGAGTATATGTCAATTCCCCACTCGCAGTGAAGAGGACCCAGTATGCCTGTCCCGGGACCAGCGGGAAGTCGTTCTCCTCCGGGAACAAGGACCACCAGATGGTGTATCCTTTTGCGACAGGGTTCCAGGTCGCTACCTCGTCAACTACGCCGCCGGTATACATGTCTACGATATCGCTCGCAGTCCAGCCCGTGTTGAACGAGTTGAAGCCGACTATAGCCCAGCCTCCGCCCGAAGGAACTGTGATCGCCCTGGTCTGCGGAGTCGTCGGGATGTCTCCCAGGAGCGTCAGCGTCCCTGGAGCAGTTGCGAGTACCCAGTAGCCAGTGCTTCCTTCTATGGCGAAGTCGTTCTCTTCTGGGAAGAGAGACCACCATATGGTGTAGACCTTCGCGACCGGGTCCCAAGTTGCCACCTGGTCAACTACGCCACCGAGCATGCCGGCAGTGTAGCCGTAGCCTACAGGAGGCACGGACACGAAGTTCCAGCCTGCAACGAGATTCACCGTGAAGTAGTTGTTCACAGTCATCCACCAGCCAAATTCATCGCTGTACGCCACAATCGGAGCCACCGTACCGTCAGTGTAGGTCAGACTTGGGAAATGCTCGCCCACGACGAGGTACATGTGGACAATGGATACCGTGGTGTTAGGCGAGGACTGCGTGACGAGTTCAGTAGGGCTGCCGTCACCGAAGTCGAACACGACGTCCGCGATATCGCCGTCAGGATCAGTCACTTTGGCGGTGAAGACCACCGGCTGCAGTCTCATCGGAATTACGCTGGACACATAGTACTGAGTGAGAGCAGGACCGTTGTTGTCAGTCCTGAACACATCTACCAGACCAGTGTCGGAAACATTGTGGCCAGACAGGCCCGTGAGGTCATCTGCGTACACCGTCATCGTGTATCGTCTCACGAACTTGTACTGGTGAGTGGCGTACGGTGTATTCGTCACCGACGTACTAGTACCATCGCCCCAGACCCATGTCCACCTCAGAGCATCTCTCGAGTCATCGTCCCAAGACGATATGGTGAAATTGAACGACAGGCCATACGGAACAGAGGGCTGATCAGGCACGAAGATGTGTGGCTTCCTATTCAGGGCGACCTGAACGGTATCGCCTTTCTTAGCAGGCCGCGGGTCCAAGCCGACACGGCCATCGTTTACCGACATGTTCACTGTGTAGATGCCCGCGCCGGCTGCGAACTGATGCGTCACTTTCATGCCAACGCCGCTCGTGTTATCACCGAAAGACCAGGTAAATGCCAACGGGTCACCGTCAAGATCTCTCGCCGTGCCGTTGAAGTAGACGATCGTACCAGAGTCAGGATTCGACGGCCAGACAGTGAAGGCAAGCATGTCAGGCAGACGATTGGTCTTATCAATGACCGTCAACGGCAGACTCGCGTAGCTGTAGAACCCGTCGGCGGTGTTGTTCTCCTTCACCATCATATAGGCTCTGTAGTACCCATCATGCATGTACTGCCAATCCGCCGCCGCTGAGGTCGACCAGGCGCTCATGTTGCCGTCGCCGAAGTTCCATCTGTACAACAGCTCCGTGCCGATCGAGTCGGTCACAGACGCCGTGAAGTGATAGGACGCGTCAGTATAGGCTATGTCCGGATCAGGGAAACTCTGTATTGTCGGCGAAGGGTTGTCCTGGGGGTAAATCCTTGAGAAGAGCCACGGATAGCCAGCATCCACGGACAGTTGAGGATACGTCGTCCAGTTCCCCCAGTTCATCCAGTTCTGGCCATTGTACAAGGGCTTGGGGCCAATGGTTTGAATGCCGTAGCAGACATCCCTGCTTGCGATTGGCCAACAGCCGGCGTCGAGATACGCTATCCTCTGCAGTTCGTCAATGAGTGCCTTTCTGCCGACAGGGTCCGTCTCCAATGTCGACCTGTAGTATAGATCGTCGTAGGAAGCATTGTGGTAGTTGCAGTCACTGTCGCTACCTATCGCATCTGACGTATAGACCTCCATCACGTCCAGTGATGGCTCAATGGGCGGCGGGAAAAACCACCAGTCCCACACCAACAATTCATAGTCACCGGTCTTCCAGATGTTGTAGGCCGTGTTATACGGTGAAGGCCCACCATATATGATGTCAATCCCTGCCGACTGAGCCGAGGTATCTATTCTCCTGCATATGCCGTCCCAGAACGGATAGTTGTCTGGGGAAAACATCCGGAAGCGAAGGACTTCTGTGCCTCCCACCTTGCAGAGCGGGTAGACAGTGTATTCATCGTTCGGATCGGGAGTGAGCAGCAAGTCTGTCCCGGTCTCCGTAAAATGCCAGCCGGCGTTGAGCAAATCCTGCCTCGCACCAGCTGTGTTTCCGCTGTTCGGAATCGGAACCTCTCCCGGCGTGCTGCCGTAGTGATAGGCCCACGGCAAGAACGTGGGCATCAGCGTATCCGCCGGGCTGCCAGCACCAAGCAGATCGTTGGCCACAACGGAGTTCTTGTCGACGCACCTCTTCAATGCCCATGCCACGACCGGGTCCCGGACTAGTTGACTGTTGTAGTCTTGCATGCCTCCTACGTCGTACGCTATGCGGTCCTCCAACGAAAGCTGGTTTATCGACATGTATATTACGAAACCCTGGCTCGTGGCGAACTTCTGGCCCGGGAACGAAGGATCCACGTATTGCGCTGGAGTCGGCGCTATGATGCAATCGATTAGCCCATCCTTGTATTCTTGATAGTTGCTTGCATCCGTCTCGGACTTTATGATATACTTGTAGACATGGGATTGCCATCCGTATTCCTTAGTCCCGAACCACGTGGGGTTCGCGTACAATTCGGCCTGGCCCACCTGCCCAATCGTGCCCAAATCATTGAGCCCGTAGTACATGGCTCCGGAACCAATGCATGGGGCGATTTGACCCTTCTTGAAGTTGGCCCAGTTCCAGGCTTGGTTCTGCCATATGTACTTCGGCACAATCGGGATGCCCGCGAGTGCACTTGTGAACGGAGCGAATGGCGCCCTCAGCTTGACCTCCATCTCGTAATTGTTGATCTTCTTCATGCTTTCTATGAGACGTCCACCGGTTCCCGGAAGCTCGGGGAAGTAGTAGTTGAAAACAGCCTGGCTGTTGTTCTGGGCTAGCCAGTATGTGAAGATGATATCGTCGACTGTCAGCGGCTGCTGCACAGTCGGGTTGTTCTTGTCGTAGAACGACGCGGTATGTACTATCCAGATGTGCCACACCGTTCCATTTTCGGTAGTAACCCACTTCGTCGCGAGATCTCCAATCATTTCGCCCTTCTCGTTGTTCTGGATCAAGAAGCTGTAGCAAGGCCAGATGACCGCGTACTCCTCACCCATTGTATACACGAAAGGGTTCAGAGTCTTCAGCGCACCCGCAAAACCGCCCCAGCCAGCAGTGAAAACACGGCTTGTGGTTTGCGCAGACGCTGAATCTGCGGGGCTAAGATCGTGATCGCCGAGCCTTATCGACGGCCCGACCATCATTGTGGCTGCAATGAATATCGCTACAAACACTGTAGTCCTAGTCGCCCGTCCGTACCCTCCAATTTCCAAAGCCTATTCCTCCCTGAAATCCGACACTAGACCATTCATTCAAAGGGCGTCATCAGCTGCGCACACTCTTCCCGAGTGCGCACCAGGCAGACAATCGTTGTGCAGACCGCCACCAATACTCCCCTCGAATAGCTGGTCCAAGTGGTAAAGAGTCAGTGCAACAACACTATAAGGTTTTTTCGTCCGGTCAACATACTTGAATGTTCACATTTGGGGCAGATTCCAAGAAGTCGATATCGACACGTGTCGCCCTCGTCTCCTGAAGACCAGCTCATCGACGTCTCAGCTTCGGGTTCAGGATCTCGTCAAGGGCGTATCCTAGCAGGGTAAACCCAAGAACTAGGAGGACGATGCACAGACCCGGAGCAAGAATCCAGTAGTGCAGATTGTTCTCGAATGCGGAGTTCTCAGAGGCAAACGACAGCATCGTGCCCCATGTGACCTCTCCGACAGGACGCAAGCCAAGGAAGCTCAATGTTGCCTCAGAAAGAATCGAAACCGCCACTGTGAGTATGGTGTTCGCAAAGATCATTGGGAATGTATTTGGGAAGATGTGAGTGCCAATTATGCTGAAGTCCGATGCGCCTATCGCCTTCGCCCTCTCGACGTACTGCCGCTCCTTGATGGACAGAACCTGGGCCCTCACCAGCCGCGCAGTGTATGACCATCCTGTCAAGCCGATGATCAGGATCATGCCCCCGAGGTCAATCTTGCCAATGAACGCAGCTACGACGATCATCAACACAAGCCACGGGATTGAGAGGACGACATCATTTGCACGCATCACAACCTCGTCCTTCCATCCCCCCGCATAGCCTGCATAGAGGCCGACAGCGGCGCCGAGGACCGAAGCAATCACCGCCGAGAAAACTCCTACGATCATCGAAGTTCTGGCTCCGTACAGCAACTCGTCCAATATGTCTATGCCGAAGTTGTCGGTCCCGAACGGATGCTCCTTGGACGGCAGATTGAGTTGCGAGCCAGGTACCGAGCTCAACGTCTTTACATCTCCCGCGAGCATTGGACCGACTACAGCCATGACACCGAAGAAAATGAGTATGATGACCCCTGCGCAGCCCATCGGGTTCCTGAGCAACTGCTTCATAGTGCTCCGAGATTTCCTCAGCCAGAGCTTCGTCTTCTCTCGGCTGGCCTCGGACACCACAGGCTGGCCAGTCCTGATGTTCATGATAGTCTTCCTGAGTAAAATCGCGCCGATGAACAACAAGACCCCCGCCACAATCAGGGAAAGCCAATGCTGCTCGAGGAAGGTCTTCGGAGGTTCTTCGGCAAAGATGTACACCTCGTCCGAGTCTGTTCTGTCGAGACTGTCCCGCACCGTCAAGTTGACAGTATAGACTCCGGTACGGTTCGCGACGAAGGTCTGGTTCATCCCATACAAGGTAGCGAAGTGTGTCCTCGTTGTCTTTGTAGAGTGGGTTATGCTCCAAGTATAGTTCAGGTTCTCAGCGCCTTCGAAACCGGTCGAACCGGAACCGTTCAGAATCACAGTGTCGCCCTTCCAGACTGTCTGATTTCCGCCTGCACTCGCTGTCGGGCCCTCGTCTTGGAAGAGGACAAGCACAGGCGCATGCTCTGTGTCCAGGCAATTCTGGAAATAATGGCCGCAAGCTAGAAGAGCAACGGCGGCGACAAGCAAGAAGAACGCAGGTACAGACCTCCAGAGCCTGTGTTTCCCCATTCGAACACTCCTGACGATTTGCATTTGGAATCCTCTAGCTGATCTTTATCCTCGGGTCAATGTAGTACAAGATCATATCTGCGAGGAAGTTCGCAACCACCACAGCGACGCCCCCTACTACGACGATGAATTGAAGGATCGGGAAATCCAAATCACCGATGGACGTGATCGTCCTGAAGCCGAGGCCTGGATAGTTGAAGACCCACTCCACCTGATAAGCACCGCCGATGATGAACGCAATGTCCATCGCAATCAGAGCAACCATCGGAGGCATGCCGTTGGGAAGCGCATGATGCCTCAGAACGCCATAATCTGTCAGCCCCTTCGCCCGGGCGGTCAGAATGTAGTCTTCCGTCATCGTGTCAACGAGCGCACCCCTCATAACCAATGAGACTCCCGCTAGGGACCCTATCGCGAGAGTCGCTGCAGGCAGGATGAGGTACTTGAGAACGCTCAGGATGATGGGAAGTTCCCACTTCAGCTCCGGACCGAACCTGCCGACGTCGTAGTACCCACTGGGCGGTAGCTGAGGCCACCAGCTAATGCCTAGAGGATTAGCGTTGGTGGTGAACACCAGCTGCAGAATCAAAGCGAACCAGAACACTGGCATACCGTAGAAGAAGAGCGTGATTGCCGTAGCGCTCACATCGAACGCACTTCCGCGCCTATAGGCCGATAATGCTCCAATGATAATGCCTAGAATTACCATTATGAATGTCGAACTGCCAACAAGAAGCATCGTCCACTTCAGGTCTTGAAAGATTATTGAAGAAACAGAACGATTGTATTGATATGAAACGCCCCAATCGAGGGTTATTGTGTTATAGAGGTACACCACGAGCTGCTCGGGAAGGCTGGCGTTAAGATGGAACTTCTCACTCAGACTCCACCTGAGATTCTGATACCTTGCCCCCTTCGGCACCATATTTGACAGGGGGTCGCCTGGCATGAAATGAATAAGCAAGAAGTTGAGGATCATTATTCCGAAGATTGTGATCACAACATTCACGAGTCTTTTTGCTAATACTCGCCTGAACGACCGTCTTGACGGCACTTCAAGGACCTCCTTCCTTTTCTTTTGGCAACTCCTCATCTCTCACGCTTTTCAGCAACTTCCACTCGTCATAGGTCATGCCCATGTCCTCTATTGACCTGCGACGTCGAGCCATCTGGATGAAGCGGAGAACGACGAGAACGGGCATCATACACACAAGACCTAGGCTCGTGTAATCCCACCACGACCAGGAAGTCTTCACGACCACCGGAGGTTCATCCACCTTGATCGTGACGTTTCTCACCTTGGAATGTTCGCCCAGTCCTACTTTGTTGTCTGAGTAGAATATCTGGATCAAGTAGTCACCGAGATTGGCATACGAGTGACTGAAAGCAATCGTCACATTGTTATCGACGAAATCTGTGAGGTTGAAATAGAGTCTCGAGCTGTTGTCTCCAAAATCAATCATCACCTCAATCGGATTCCTTTCAGGGTCAGAGAGGATCAGCGTAAAATTCAGAAGCTCGTTCTTCAGAGCGTATGATCCCATGGACACGTTGAAATCGAGAGAGTGCAAGCTTGGCGGAAGGTTCGACGAGTTAACCTGCACGACAGTGAGCAAGAGAATCTCGTGACCAGCGACACCATCCGTTATCGTCACGGAGACAGTGAAATTGCCAGCATCAGTGTAGTTGCGCTGCTGGATAAATCCGTACAGTAGACTCGACCCTCCCGGAGAACTCTCAGAGACAGGGGGCGAGCCATCGCCGAAGTCCCACGTCGCCGTGAGAACCTCACCATCGTCATCCTGAGCCTTGACCGAATAGTTGACGAGCACATAGCCCGTCTCCGACCTCACCAGCGGGTCTCCGGGCTCGACCATAATATACCCGCCCGATCCTGGCTTTGCGTTTGCGACTACTTCGATGCCGAGACTTTCTGACACGTTATGCGGGTAATGGTCATACGGAGGAGTTGTGTCTGTCAGATTCAAAGTGACAACGTAGCTCCCGACTGCAGGGAAGACGTGAGTGACATTGCACCGCACGACCTCTCCCGGAGCCGACCAATCAGTGTGATTGACGACAACTAGATAGTCCTCCACGGAGTTGTTGAAGACGAAGGTCCATGTCAGCGGTTCACCCTCGACATCGCTCCCATTTGCGACAATCGTCACTTCGTCGCCGGGATTGACTCTTGTCTTGGTTCCGGAGGGAATCATCGACATATTGAGAAGAGCAGGACGGCCATTGAATGGCAGCTTGATGTTGACCGCGGTAAGATCCCATACGATGTTGCCATTGCCATCATCGAGCGAGACGTTCAATGTATAAGACACAGTGCCTTCTTGGCCGGGCAACGGGATCGGATTGTAAGTATGATAGTGCACGACTGTCCGCGCAATGTTCGCTGGAAGCGTGAGGTCCGTGTCATTCAGACCATCCCCCCAATCCCAAGTGACATTCAAAGTGTCACCGTCCATGTCGTAAACGATAACTCGGAATCTTATTGAGACTCCTGAGTCCCCCGACGTTGGGTCGACCGGAGTTGCGTTGAATACCGGCGGAGTCCCAGTTCCGAGCGCAAACACTCTCCTCTCGGAATGCTCGAGTGTCGCTCGCCCATATGCCATGTCCAAAGCCAATATGGATGCAGAAGGGAAGATAACCATGATACACAGGACAAGCGCAGGGAGAATACGCGCGGATTTCACGCTCGATTTCGAGCCAAGGCGTGATTCACGAGAACAGCGATTCTGACCACAAGAAGCGTACCTCCCGCCATCTCCCAAAGAACCGCTCAATCTGCCCCCTCTCTAGCAGCACTAACGCATCTGCCAACGTCCGAGTCCGAGATACACGTTCTAGATGTGCCAGCAATCGCCGCTAGAAAACGCGAGCAACTTTACTCTATATATGTGTTACTAGCGAACTGGATGCGGAGATTTCGACGGTGCATAGGCCGACTTGTCATGCGATTCTCAACGGCGCTGACAACTCCTGTTTGCCCATTTTCAGCTAGTCAGTATGCGATTGAAAGTGACGCCAAGTGGACAAGTACTATGACACAAGCAGTGCACACACGGAGCATTGGCGACAACCGCGGATCCGGTCTCTAGTCGTACAAGGGCGACGAAGAAATCGAGCGCGGGGAGGGGGATTTGAACCCCCGAGCTCTTTCGAGCATTGGATGTTTGCGCTCTCTCTGCACGAGAAAGGTTAGCAATCCAACGCCTTGCCGGGCTGGGCCATCCCCGCCTGATTCCAGCATAATGACAAGTGCTTTCTTATAGTTTTGTTAATAGCGTCATTTCCAGCTGGAAAAAGAATTATCGTCCTCCACCATACAGGTACAGGGAAGCGGCAAAGTGGTCATGATGTCGGAGGAGGAAAAGGGGGAAGGGAAGAGCCCATCGACAGACTCAGCACCCGCAAAGAAGCCAAATCGAATGATTTCTAGGAAGACACTCGCTGTGATCATTGCTGTCATCCTCGTTTCTGCATCGATCTTCACTGTCTGGTACTTCTACTTCAGACATTGGTCAGCTAGCGAACTGGCAGATAAGATGGTCAGGTACGAAGGTGGTGGGTATAGGGGGTTCGAATCTGGACTCGCCGGGAGAAGCGTGATCGTCGAGGGCAGGGTGACTGCGATTGAATCCCAAGAGACAACCATCGGGAATGTCACTATCGTCGAACTAGATGACGTGGCGGAGTCGAGCCTCGTCTTCTGGAACACAGTGTCATTTGAGATTGGTGATAGAATCGAGAGGAAGATCTCGTTCGAATGGTCTTACTGGAACGAGGATAGAAGTGTCTTCTCCCCGGAGGTTTGGCTGCCGTTTGGTTACGCGTATGGCCTCTCCAACGTGATGAACTCCGTGAGCTACGTCATTAGCGACGGGGGCGTGTTGAGTCTCATCAACGATGGGAACAATTTGAGGATCGAGATCGAGTGGCTCGAGGAACCGGTGAGTCTGGACATTGCGAATTGCACCGTTGTCGCCGGGAGCAGAAGTGGATATATGGACTACGGTGATCTCCAGGATTACAGTGGTGAGAAGAATGCGACGGACTCGATCGACAATCTCACGCACGAAGTCGGCTGGAACCAGACGATCGAGTTCTCCGACGAAAACGCCGACGGGTACCTCGACAATGGAGATTCCTTCATTCTCAAGAACCTAAGGAGGCCGGACACTCAGAGCGGAATCAGGACTTACATGTTCCACGTAGACTGGCCACGGGATTCTGACATGGATCAACATGATTACATTCATGGGTTGTGGTGTTACATTCCTGTGCTCGCTGATGGTGCAGTCCTGCCCCTGTTGTGGACTCCGCCGGTCTCTCGGGGTTCTCTTGGACCGGACGATGGAGCTAGGACTCTGACGATCGACTACATAGACAGACCGATTCCTTGGGAGAATATCACAATACTGCTCTTCGATGGGACCAATTTCGCCAAGTGGGAGCCAACGGTTGTCAACCCTCTCGCAGAAAGCCTGGGGATCAAGGAATTGGGTTTGCTCGAGGTAGACGCCAACATCACGCACACTGCCGGAAATGGCATAGTGAGCGCTGGGGACCGCGTCACTGTAAGCGTTGCTGATTCTGGGGTTTTTCCAACAGGCACCTACTTCACCCTGAGCATATTGGACGAAGAGTTAGGAGAGAGCATCATTCGCAAGACGTTCAACGTGAACGATACGCCCAAAGCGCGGCTCGAACCGTACCTATCACCTCCGGGTTGGCCGATTGATGGCGTTGGTTTCACTTTCACACAGGCCCATGTCGGAATCAACAACACCTACAGCCCGTTCGACCTCTCCTGGAACGACGTGATTGTGAACCTCACGGACGGAGTCAACAATGTCAGCTGGACGACATCATCCAGCTCGCTCCACCTGGGCTTTGGAGCAGGGGCATGCTTCGACAACCTAACGCTCGGTTCCGTGAAGGTCCAGCTGTGTGTCTACGATCTCAACGGTGACGGTCAAGTGAACAATGGTGATCGGCTCGAGCTCTGGACTCCTGATGTATCTGGATTCAGCTCATCGACGACCTACTCGGCCACAGCGATCTACTCCCACACGGGCACAGTCATCTGCTCAGCCAATTTCACTGGATAGTCGATTAACATCGCTTCGTCGGCTGCAAATGCCATTTGAGACGAAACCCTCATATATCGCGAACAACAAGTGTATACGAGTAGCCCGCACGAGATTCGAGCGAGTCATCGGAATAGCAAGTTCGAAACGCATAAATACCGCATCGAACTTAGGCGGACTACCCAAACAGGCTGCGACAGCGGCGATGGTTGGGAGGGAGGCGTTTACTCGCCATAGATCCGTGATCAACCCTGCTCCATCTGTCGCAGACATGGTGGAGGATCAAGATCTCCGGCGAGCGTCGTGCTCTCTTGATTCTGACGTTCGATGATAGAAGAGGTTTCGTGCAAATCATGCTGCGGCACGCATTTCCGTGCCGCGAATGCAGGGAATATCGAGTCGGTGAGACTTGTGAACCCTGCCGATTTCATAAGAAACGATCAAGCGACCACAAAATAGTAG
>Ga0315296_10000913_pt1 | contig 26198 bp, 22 predicted proteins | sample YL17G14_18_MG_FD_203921 | JGI IMG/M metagenome (GOLD analysis project Ga0315296, IMG submission 203921) | Sediment microbial communities from Yellowstone Lake, YNP, Wyoming, USA - YL17G14_18 | ecosystem: Environmental > Aquatic > Freshwater > Lake > Sediment | place: USA: Wyoming | collected... | reverse complement strand
TTCCCCGAAAACGGCCACGGCACGTTGCTGCGCCCGGCCTCCAGCGCACCCACAACCTGCTCGTAGATGCCGGCGGCATCGAGGAGGTGCTGCCGCGCGGGCGCGCGGAACGCGCTCGCAATCGAGCGCAGATAGCGGCTCGCGGCGGCGCGGCCGTCCGCCAGGATCATGTAAGTGAATGCACTCGCGTGAAGCGACTGCTGCAGCCTCCTGCCCTTGAAGCGTGCCTCCTCGAGCAATTGCAGCGCCCAGTTCCGATACGCGGCAAAACCGCTCAGGTAGTTCTTGAAATTGCGCGTCTTCGCCAACTTCACGGCCAGTTCGAGAGACCCTTTGAGCAACTGCTTACGCGCCGGCGGCTTCTTGCGCTCGCCGATGACGACCGTGATCCACGGCCACCTGTCCGCCTCGGCATATTCCTCGCCGCTGTCAAAGTAGGTGCGGCACAGGAAGGTGTTCCCATTATCGGCATAGCCCGTGATGACGCCCCAGTCGTCGCTCCTGATGAGGTTTATTGCGACCACCGGGCGGCCCTTGTCAATACTGCTCACAACGGCCTCGCGCACCTTCTGAACCTCTTCGGGCTTCTCGCGGTTCGAGAAGACGGTCTCGGTGACGTAGCCGAGGGCCTCCACCGCAGTCGTTGCACAGTTGAACCCAGGGCCAGCGTCCGCCGCGCTGGGACACCATTCCGGCTGGCACAGGTGCACCTTGAAGGCAGCGCCGGACACACCCATCACGTAGTCATAGGACACATCGTCGCCCATCGCATTCGCCGCCGCCGCGAGCGCGCCGATGAAAGTGTTTTCGCGCCCCTGGCGCCACGCCAGCCTGGGGACATTCTCGACCACCTTGCGGGCGAACTCAGCAGGGAGTTTGTGTTCGTTGAAGACCTCTTGAACCATTGGTGCAACCTCCTCTGTTACATGGGGTGCCAGGGCGGCGTGCAGCCTTGCCCTGGCGCGGTGGATGAGCGCCTTGGCGGTCCCGAGCGGGATGTCGAGGAATTCCGCGACTTTCTGATACGACAGCCGATCCAGGTGGAACATCGTTAGAGGCACGCGGTACTTGGCAGGCAGGGAAGCAACCGCTCGCAGCACAACCTGCGCCAACTCGCGCCTCTCCACCACCTCCGGCGGGCCAGGACGGAAGTCCGGGATGTCCAGGCTTTCCAGGTCCACCCGTCCGTCCAGGCGCTCGAACAGTTGCGGCCGGTACGCCCTCATCCAGTTCATCGTTACGCTGAACGCCACCCGCCTCAGCCAGGCCGCAAACCGCTCCGGCGCCTGCAGTTGGTCGAGGTTCACGTAGGCGCGGATGAACGCTTCCTGAGCAACGTCCTGCGCATCCGCCCAGTTGTCCACCATGCTGTAGGCAAGCCCATAGACATGGCCCTGGTATCGCGCCACCAGCACCTCGTAGGCTTGCGTTCGCCCGCCGCGCACCGCCCGCCACCAACTCGGCATCTGTCGGACCTGCCGCCACTCTCTCCTCGCTCCCTCTCCGCCGCCTATCCACCGTCGCCGCATAGACACGCCGACGGCCCAAAAGGTTGCACCTTTCCTGACTTTGGGTTCATCACCAACGAACCTTCGCGCCATCCCGACGGCTTCTGCGGCCACAAGTGCGCCTGCTGTATGCTATAATCGGCCTGGTTCGGTCAAGGGCGATGATGAGGGAAATCCCCGCCACAACCATTGCTGAGACGGTTGCGCGCCTGTTCCAGCAGGCGAATACGCGCCTTCCTGAGGACCTCCTCGCCGCCCTGCGAACTGCGCGCGATCATGAGACATCTCCCGCGGGCCGGGACGCTCTGGATCAGATAATTCGCAACGCCGAGGTCGCCGCGCAGGACTGCATCGCGATGTGCCAGGATACGGGAGTTGCAGTTGTCTTCCTGGACATCGGCCAGGAGGCGCACGTTGTCGGTGACCTTGAACAGGTCGTGAACGACGGCGTCCGCGAAGGAACCCGGCAGGCATACCTTCGCCCCAGCGTCGTTGCCGATCCGCTAACGAGGGTCAACACGGGCGATAACACGCCCGCCATCCTGCACGTCCAGATCGTGCCCGGAGACCGCATGCGCATCGCCGTCCTGCCCAAGGGCGCAGGCGCGGAAAACAAGAGCGCTGTCAGAATGCTTACTCCGGCAGATGGCATTGAAGGCGTGAAGAAGTTCGTGGTGGAGACTGTGAGCGCGGCAGGCCCGGATGCCTGCCCGCCGTTCATCGTCGGAGTGGGCCTGGGCGGAAATATCGAGCACTGTGCGCTAGTGGCAAAGCGCGCGCTTTTGCGGTCGGTTAGCCAGCCGAACCCGCAATTGCACCTCGCGCGACTTGAGCGCGAGTTGCTTGACGAGATAAACGCGCTGGGCATCGGCCCCAGCGGCTTCGGAGGCAGCACGACCGCCCTTGCCATTCACGTGGAAGTTGCTCCCTGCCACATCGCCAGCCTGCCGGCAGCGGTGAACATTCAATGCCACGCCGCCCGGCACGCGGAGGCCGTCATCTGAAATGCTCGATGTCAAGAAAATCAGTCCGCCCCTCTCGAACTCGGATGTCGAATCCCTGCGCGGGGGCGATCACGTCTTCATCAGCGGCGAAGTGATCGGCGCGCGCGACGCGGCCCACAAGCGGCTCTTCGATCTGCTTCAGCAGGGAAAGCCGCTGCCGGTTGACTTGCGCGGCCAGATCATTTATTACGTCGGCCCGACCCCTGCGCCGCCAGGCGAGGTCATCGGAACAGCCGGCCCCACAACCGCAGGCAGGATGGACTCATACACGCCCGCCCTTCTGCAGGCTGGCCTGAAGGGCATGATCGGCAAGGGCGAACGATCCGAAGCAGTCAAGCAAGCGCTCCGCGAAAACCGGGCGGTTTATTTTGCCGCTGTTGGCGGAATTGGGGCCTTGCTGCGAAAATGCGTGCAGGCCGTGCGCGTGATAGCCTATCACGACCTTGGGCCCGAGGCCCTGCGAATGATCACTCTGAAGGATTTCCCTGCCGTCGTGGTCAACGATTGTTACGGAGGCGACCTTTATGCCGAGGCCAGGAAACTTTTTGCTCGCGGCTAGCCTGCTTCTGGCTGCATTCGCTGCGCCAGCGGCGCGGGCGCAGGCCGTGGCTGCCGAGCGCAGGACCTTCGCGCTCAACTTGCAGAACCTCGAGTTGTCCGACGCCCTGCTGGAACTGCACTGGAAGAGCGGCGCTCCCATCGTATCCTGCAATGCCGGCGTCGAGGCGCGCATAAACGTCCGGACGTCAAACCTGACAATCGAGAGAGCCCTCGACCTGATCTGCGAGCAGGCATCCTGCCGCTGGCAGAAGTCCGGCCGTTACTACGTCTTGAGCCCCAAAGGACTATCCTACGGCGGCCTTCCTCCCATCGAGCAGCACGAGGGATTCCTGCTCTATCCGGAGACAGAGCGGCTGCTGGCGGGCCGCCTGCTTTCCAGGCTGGATGCCAACCAACTGTGGCGCTTGGGCAGCGGCGAGCAACTGCGCTTCTCCGACCTTTGGCCCGCGCAGCAGGAGATGCTCGCCTCCCTCTACCAGGATTTGCAGGACTACCTGGCTGCCTCAGGTTCCGAAGACTCCGTCGCCCTTGCAGCCCGCCGAAACACGCTCGGGCCCGCCGAGAATGTCGCGATTTCGCTTCGCACTTACGTGTGGCGCATGGAGGGGCCCCAGCAGTGATCGTGATCGTTGACTACGGTATGGGCAACCTGCGCTCGGTCGAGAAAGCCTTTCACCACCTGGGCTATCCGGCGATAACTGCAAGCGTGCCGGAAGCCATCGCGAGCGCCGATGGCGTCGTGCTTCCTGGGGTGGGCGCGTTCGGCCAGGCGATGCAGAACCTTCAGGCGAAAGGCCTCGATGATGCTGTGCGGCTGGTCATCGAGCAGGCCAAGCCGTTTCTCGGAATCTGCTTAGGCCTGCAACTACTGTTTTCCGAAAGCGAGGAATTCGGCCCGGTCAAGGGCCTGGGTGTCTTCCGGGGCAAAGTCGTGCGCTTCTCCGGCCCGATGTTCGAGCGCCCGCAGCAACAACAGCAGCCTGCACAGGCCCCGCGTCCGCCTGTCCGCCGAGGCCCTGCCCCCGCATGGGACCCGCTCTGGGAAGCGCCGGTCGAAATGCTGCCCGAATCTTCTCCCGCGCCCAAGCCAGTCCTCAAGGTCCCCCACATGGGATGGAACTCGATAAGAATCCAGGGACAGCCGCCCATGCTCGCAGGCGTTCCCGACAGTGCTCGCGTGTTCTTCGTGCACACATACTTCCCCGTTCCCGAGGATTCCAGCCTGATCGCTGCGACCTGCGAATACGGCATCGAGTTCGCGTGCGCGATCAGCGTGCGCAACGTGTTCGCCTGCCAGTTCCATCCCGAAAAGAGCCACAAGGCCGGCCTCAAGATCCTTCGCAATTTCGCGGAGAGCATCTATCCCTCCGGCCCGCCAGGAGCGCCCCCAGGTGCTGGTTATTCCCGCTGTTGACCTGCGCGGCGGACGCTGCGTCCGCCTCTATCAGGGGGAATACGATCGCGAGACGGTGTTCTCCGAGGACCCCGTCGCGATGGCGAAGCACTGGGAGCAAGCAGGCGCTCGCTTTCTGCACGTGGTTGATCTCGACGGGGCGCGCAGCGGCACGATCGCGCACGCCGACGTGATTCGCGCGATATGCCGCGCAGTGAATATCCCCGTGCAACTCGGCGGCGGCCTGCGTGACCGCCAGGCCTTGACCCAGGCATTCCAACTCGGCGCCTCCAGGTGCATCCTCGGCACCGTCGCCGCCCTCGACATCGAGAACGCCTCCGCGCTCTTCTCGGAATTCGGCGAACGGCTTGCAGCGGCGATTGACTGCAGAGAAGGCAAGGTCGCCATTCGCGGCTGGGAACAGCAAACCTCCAAGACCGCTGTCGAACTTGCCCTCGAACTGGAGCGCGCCGGCGCGCGGCGCATCGTGTTCACAGATATTCTGATGGATGGAACTGAAACAGGGCCGAATGTGGAGGGGGCAAGGGAACTGATTGGCGCGCTGCGAGTGCCGGTGGTCGTCGCTGGCGGCGTTTCACGGCCGGAACATCTGCCTGCTCTTGCTGCGGCAGGCGCAGAGGCTTGCATCGTGGGCCGCGCGCTCTATTCCGGCCTGATGCCCTCCTCGGTGTTGAAGAGGGATTGGTAGGAGGTATCGCGCCAATGAAAGATAAGGGCCTGCTGTCGGTCGAGGAAGCGCTCTCTCTTTCGAGAGTCGAGATCCGCGAACTGCACCAGCGCCACCTCAACCAGCCGCTCGCCAACGAGATGGCCCTGCTCGATTACGACCGCCGCTTCGTGCGCGCCAGCGGCGCTGAATTGTGGGATGAAAACGGCGCCCGCTACCTCGACCTGCTCAGCGGCTACGGCGCGCTCAACCTCGGCCACAATCATCCACGCGTTGTGGCCGCTGTCAGCCTGATGGCTGACCGAAATCATCCCTCGCTGATCCCCGCCTCTCTTGGCGCGCTATCCGCCGCGCTTGCCCACAACTTGTTTCAGATCCTGCCGGAGGGGCTGACGCGCGCATTCTTCTGCAACAGTGGAGCCGAGGCGGTTGAGGGGGCGCTCAAGATGGCGCGCGCGGCGACCGGCAGGCAGAAGATCATCTACTGCGAAAACTCCTTCCACGGCAAGACCTTCGGTGCTCTTTCGGTAACCGGCAGGGAGAAGTACCGCAAGCCGTTCGAGCCGCTGCTCCCGGGCTGCGAAGCCGTCCCCTTTGGCGATGCCTCTGCCCTGGAATCCAAACTGCGCCGCCATGATGTGGCCGCCTTCATCATCGAGCCGATCCAGGGCGAGGGCGGGGTCATCATCCCACCCGACGGCTACCTGAGCAAGGCGCGCGAGCTCTGCTCGCGCAATCACGCGCTGCTGATCGCCGACGAGGTTCAGACAGGCTTTGGAAGAACGGGCAGGATGTTCGCCTGCGAACACGAGAACGTGATTCCGGACGTGATCTGCCTCGCGAAATCGCTCGGCGGCGGCATCATGCCCATCGGCGCTTACGTCGCAGCGGAAAAAGTCTATCGGTCGGCCTACGGCAGCATGTCCAAGTGCCTCTTGCACACATCCACGTTCAGCGGTAACCCCTGGGCCTGCGCCGCGGCGATAGCCGCGATCAATGCCATCGTCGCCGAAGACCTGCCGTCTCAGGCCGAGAAAAAGGGCGCGCACTTCCTGCCGAAACTGCAAGCCCTGGCCGGGAACCATCCCTTGATAGGAGAGGTCCGCGGCAAGGGTCTGATGGTCGGGGTGGAGTTTGCGCGGCCATCAGGCGTCGGCGCGATCTTCCGTGGTCTCGCGCGCGAATACCTGGCGAGCATGATCGCCGCCGAACTGCTGACCAAGCACAACATCCTCACCGCCTACACGCTGAACAACCCGAATGTGATCCGCCTTCAGCCGCCGCTTATCATCACGACGGAGCAACTGGATGAGGTAGTTGCGGCGCTCGACGAGACCCTGATCCGCTGCAAATCCCTCCTCGGCGCGACCGTCTCCACAGCCAAGACCGTCATCGGCCGCATCTTCTCCCGCCGCGACGAGAGCCCGCCGCAGTAGCACTGACATGTGGCACAGCCGTTTGCCCTGAGCGAAGCCGAAGGGCCCCCGGCTGTGGTTGCATGGTAGGACACATGGTAGGACAGGTCCCTCTGGGATGCCGTTGGCACCCAACGGGATGCCAGAGGCATTTTCAACCTGTCCCATGCACAGGATACAATCCTGTGCTACCAACGCAACATGTCCCCCCTGTCCCTCAGTCCTCCAGGTAAGGCTGCACCTCGAGGAAGTTGAGCATCAACTCCTGCCCGACCGGGCCCCCCGCATCGGTCGCGCTCGCCCAATCGCGTATCGTCAGCAGCGCCCGATCGCTTTTCGCGCGGAAGACGCGCTGATGATAATTCATCCACGCCTTGTTCTTGTCGTCGAACGGGCCGTGATGATGACTGTAACAGTTCGCAAAAACGTGCTGTATCGTCTTGTTGGCGATAACATCCACGCCGTCGAGGACGATGGATATGGCGTGCTTCTGCTGCACCGATTTGCCTTGAATCAACTCCTGGTAATCCGCGCTGTATATCTTCAGCGAGTAAAGCCTTCCCGGCTCAAGTTTCCTGATCTCCTGCGAAACCGCGTTCGGCCCGCGCGCGCTCCTCTTCATCCAGAGAAAATTGTCTCCCTGGCGCGTGGGCGGGTATCTGCCCTGCAGCCACGAGAACCCCTCCATGTGCTTCGTCTGGATCGTCCCCTTTTCCGCAGGCGCAACTGTCCATCCATCCGTCCCGTTGTCGAAGTCAGGGTTCTGCAGGTGCGGCAGAATATACGGGTCCTTCGAAAGCAGGCTCCTCTTGCCCTCGATGCAGTAATGCCGATACAGCCTGCCGGTCCACCGCACTATCTCCTCATCCGCGTAAGACGACAGGTATTCCATCACCCCATAAAGCCCTTCGAAAGCCGGGTTGTTGGCGAGCGCGTTGAACTGCATGTCCATCCACACCTTGTAATTTATGCCGGGGTGCGTGTCCAGGCTCTCAGGCGGCGCCGACATGTAGCCGAGGGTCATCACCGTATGCCGCTCTGAGCCGGGGAATACCTTCCGCAAGATCAGCATCTCGGTAATCAAGCGCCTGTCCAGCGACTCTGATGCCGCTTGTTCGGTCGGTTCCTCCTTCAGGTAGCGCTCGAACGCAAATAGGTCGTCCCCTTTCATCAGCGTCTCAGCAAACCGCCTCATCGGCTCGCTCTCGTATAGCGGGACGCACCACGCGTAAAACTTCTTGCCCTTGAAACGCCGCAGCCTCGCAATGGCCTGCGCCCACGCCGCGTATTTCTCAGCCGGCGCGCCCACAAATTCATCAGCGATCACGCCATCGAGCACCGGGTCCCGGTAGCCGCCGATCCCCGACCAGTAGCGATAAGCCTCGTCCGCAGTTATTGGCGCATCGCTCGAAAGCCCGGGCACGCCACAGGCAGTGATCCATCTGCGGCCCTGCTTCTTCCATTCCTCGACGTATGGCTTGTAGTCAGGGCTGTCGCTGCTGACAATCGTGTTGGTGCTGTGCAAAACGTGCTTCTGCAAAAACTCCCAGTCATAAGTCCCGTATTCGCTCACATGCGGAGTCTGGGGGAACTGGCAGTAGATCGTCTCCGGAACTGCGCGCACGATCAGGCGCTCGATCTGGGCCTTTCCATTCCGCGACGCGCTCACGCGGTGCTCTCCCGCGCCGAGAAACCGCATCGCCTCCTGCGTCTTTGCCCTCCCGCCCTCGTGCACTATCGCCGCCTTCTCCTTGGGCTCATTGTCAATGCAAAGCCGCATACTGTCCGAGCTTTTCGCGCGCGCCGTGCTCGAGATGAACACCCATCCATCCCGCGGGTTCGTGAACCTGTAACTCGCCCGATCGGCACTCACATTCAACAGTTCCGTGACCAGGTTATTGAGAACTCTTGCGCCCCTTTGAGACGCCGGCTTCCCTTTCGTTTTCATCTGCACCGTCCTTTCGCCAGAGGCGGCCTGTGAGAACGCGCCAACCGCGAAGATCAGAGCGCCGACAGCCGCCGCACGCCGCAATCTCACCATGTCTTCCCTCCTGCTGCCGCCAACGCATATTTCGGCCATTACGCCTGTCCCTCCTTGCGCGACCGCGCCCCCTTCCACTACTTTGACTTTTTCTACTTCTTTTGCTTCTTCCGCTTTTCTGCTTTCCCGTCCCCGCTGCTCGCCCCTCCTCCGCTACTTCCACTCCTTCTACTTCCCCGCTCCCGCTGCCCCTAGGCAGGGAACTCAGCCCTCCTGTGCGAACTGCGTATGCGCGTCTAACGGAGCGAACAATGGCCACCGACCGCAATGACCTGGTGAGAGAAGTCCTTTCCATCAATCCCACGCCTGAGAGCCCACGCAACTCGGAGGGCGACATCATCGCCCTGCGCCACCCGCCAGCCGGCGGGCTGCTGTTGGCATACACACACTTCACTGCAGGCTCCCACGACAACTCGGCCGCGTATATCGCCGCGCGCTATTCCTCCGACGAAGGCCGCACATGGGTCGAGGACCAGGTGCTTCTTGCGCGCGAGGGTGAGATGAACTCGATGTCCGTCTCCCTGCTGCGCCTGTCCTCCGGCCCGCTGGCGATCTTCTACCTGGTCAAGAATTCAACGCTCGACTGCCGCCTCTTCATGCGAACCTCGAATGACCAGGCGAGGTCCTGGTCGGATGCACTCTGCGCTACTCCCGCACCCGGCTACCACGTCGTCAACAACGCGCGCGTCGTGCAACTGTCTTCAGGCCGCCTCGTTGTTCCGGCGGCGCTCCACGAATGGCGCAGCGAAACCGCCCGCATTGAGCCGGGCCGCGCAATGTGCTTCCTCTCCGATGACATGGGAAAGACGTGGCGCCGCAGCAAGACCGTCCTCGAACCACCCGCCGGCTCAGGCTCCGGCCTTCAAGAGCCAGGCGTGATCGAACTCAGGTCGGGCGCGCTGTTCATGCTTTGCAGGACAGACCTTGGCGTCCAATATCGTTCACATTCCCAAGACGGAGGCGACACATGGTCTCCCGCACAGCCCACCAACATCGCCTCCCCCTGCTCACCAGCCACTCTTCGACGCATCCCGAAGACCGGCGAACTGCTGATCATCTGGAACGACCACGCGAAACCTTACGATCACCTTGGCCAGAAGCGCACTCCCCTCGCCACCGCGATTTCTCGCGACGAGGGCAACACGTGGACAAACCGCAAAATCCTAGAGGACGACCCCGATGGCTGGTTCTGCTACACCTCGTGCACGTTCGTCGGCGAGCACGCCCTGCTCTCATACTGCGCGGGCGGCAAGGACGTCGGCCGCCTCAACCGCCTCCGCGTGATGCGCATCCACACCTCGTGGTTCCTATCCTGACCGGCTGCGTCCCGGGCGCGGCTTCTCCCGAAGCCGCGTCTGTCGCAGGGGCGGAGCGCTGCTCCGCCCCTGCGCTGTCATTCTGAGCCGAAGGCGAAGAATCCCACTGTGCCGCAGGAAGCCCTGCGGAAGGGGCAGACGGGTCAAGTGGGATGCCTCGTCCCGACACGTCGGGACTCAGTATGACACAAGAGGCCATGTGGGCTTCTTGGCCTCCTCCAATACGCGAATTTCCCTACAGTTTCTTCGGGACGCGGGGAGCGGTGAGGCGGACGTAGGGTGGGAGAGGGCCGCCGATCAGAGGGCGGGCGTAGTCGCGATACGCCTGGGTGACGAAGTTGCCCTCCGCGTTGATGAACTCGTCGGGGACGGGTTTCTCCGCATTCGCCACCTGCTCCAGGGGCGCAAGGCCGGTGGTGCACTTGTAACCCGGCCCCGGCTCGCGAACGAGGGTAACCATCTGGCCGGTAATTCCTTCGCACGCAGCGCGCACGGCAGCCTGGCCGACCATATACGCTTCCCCCAGGTCAACCTCCGAAATAGCCAGCATTGACATGCGCTGGATCGTGCCTGGCTTGTCGAAGCGCGCCTTGATCTTCAGGTTGGTCGCAATCTGGTCGCAGAGAAAGTCGGCAACGCCGCCCAACTGCTTGTGACCGAAGGCATCGGTATCAACCGCTCGCTCGCTTGCTACGAGCGTGTTCCCCTTCTCGTCCTTCAGCCCTTCGCACACGGTTACAACGCAATAGCTCAGCCGGTCGAAGACCTTCTTCACGTCAGCGAGTAACTTCTCGATAACGAGGGGGCGCTCGGGCAGATAGACCAGATGCGGCGCGTCGTCCGGCGCCTCCTTTGCGAGCGCGGTGCTGGCGGTAATCCAGCCGGTGTTGCGGCCCATGGTCTCGATGATTTTGACGTTGTCGACCACGCCGATGGCCTCAGTGTCGCGGCCCGCGTCGCGGGTGGCGATGGCGTTGAAGCGCGCCACGCTGCCATAACCCGGGCAGTGATCCGTGAAACCCAGGTCATTGTCAACGGTCTTGGGAATCCCGACGACGCGCATCTCGTATCCGGATTTCTTGGCCAGCGACCCGATGCGGTGAGACGTGTCCGCTGAATCGTTGCCGCCGATGTAGAAGAGGTATCGTATGTTGTGCGCCTGCAATACCTTCAGTATCTTCTCGTAGTCCGCTTCCTTGAGTTTGTGCCTGCACGATCCGAGCGCAGCGGAGGGCGTTCGCTTGATTGCCTGGAGGGCATCAGGTTTCTCGGCAGTCAGATCAACCAGGTCTTCGGAAAGGAGGCCCATCACCCCGTGCACCGTGCCGTAAAGGGCCTCGATCTCCGGGTGTTTGCGGACTTCCTCGGCGACCCCCACGAGGCTCGCGTTGATGACGGCGGTCGGGCCGCCCGACTGACCGACGATTGCCTTTCCTCTCAACATTGGCATTGCCATCACCTCACGACAGCCACTTTGTGAGGGCGTCGAGGTTTGCGTCGCGGGTCTCCATCAGGCGGTTGACGGCCTGCTCTGCGGACAGATTCTCGTGCACGATGCTGTTGATCGCGAGCGCGACTGCCAGCGGGTCGTCCTTGCCGGGGAAGGTAACGTTGCGCCCGACGAGCGCGCCGCGAATCGTGCCTCCTGCCTTCATTCCCTTGGCGAACTCCTCGATCGTGCCGGTAGGGTCGCCGCGCGACTCTCCGCCAAGCATCAGCATCGGGACGGCCGCCGCTCGCGCGACCTTTTCATATCCGTCGCAGTAGGGTATCTTCAGCCAGGTGTAGCGGGATGAATCGCCCAACGCGCACGCGACTCCGATCACCTTCATCAATTCCGCGAATGTCCGCTTGACCTTGTATTTGCCCTCCACCTTCTCGACCGGCAGGCACTCGACGAACGTGGGGATGCCGAGGTGATTGCACTCGGTAACAGCCTGCGCGGTCGCGCACAGCGTGTCATTGCTCACCGTTTCCTCGAGGCAAAGGCGGAACATCAGTTTTGAGGCGTCCATGTTGAGGGCCTTCATGCTCTCGGGGGTGAAGCAAGTGAACCTGTCATCCATCTCCCACGAGGAGCCCGCAAGGCCGGACCGGTTCATGGAGCCGATGAGCACGCGGTTGTCGAGGAACGACGGGCCGCCTGCCTCTTTGACCAGGTGATTTACGATGAGGACGTCCTCGATGATGTCTGTCGTGCCCATCAGGCCGTCAACGCTTGGGCTGGACATCACTCGCAGCACTCGGCCGAGGTATTGCTGCCTGTCGGCCATCGCGATCGGCTCGTCGCCGCTGGAGACGACCATGCGCGCCGGGTGGTCGGCTGCGAGGATCGTGAGTTTTCCGTCGGTGGTGAGTTCGCGGCGGCGCTTTCTCGCTTTGGCCTCCTGCTCGATGACCTGCGGGCGGCGGACGCGCACCTCGGTTATCTTGTCGAAGATGGTCATCGGGAAGAAAGTCTGCAGGTTGAATTGGTAACTGCCGATCTCATACTTGCCCATGCTCCGCACCTCCGCATTTGTTTTCGAGGCGCGAGCCGGGAACACCTGCGGGCCGCCAACGGATTTTGGCCGCTAGAATTACGGAGTTCATTGTATCAGGGTAATGCGCGACGGTTGAGTAAGGGCCAGTTCCGCACCAGAAGTGGTTTCGAAACTCGTCATAGGCGCTTAGGGGATTCTTCGCCTTCGGCTCAGAATGACAACGCGAAGGGCTCAGAATGACAGATGTGCTGCCCGATTTCAGGGCGTCTGTCACCCTGAGTCCGCTGGCTGGCGGACTCAGAATGACAACGGGGGCATAGGTTGGAAATCCGTTGGACAGGTTGGAGACCTGTCCTACCATGTAATGTGGGACAGGATGGAATCCCGTCCTACCATGTATGTTGGCGTGGACAGGTTGGAAACCTGTCCTACCATGTATGTTGGTAGCACAGGATTGTATCCTGTGCCAGCCGCCCCGATGAAATCGGGGCGGCTGCAGTGGTATGCCGAAGGCGCGCACCGTAGGGGCGACCGGCGGGTCGCCCCTACAATCGAATGCGCGCGTCCAATGTAGCGCGGGCGCGCCTGCGCCCGCCGGAGAATACGCACAGCGGCGGGCCTGGGCCCTTCGATCCGCCAGCTGGCGGACTCAGGACAGGCAGGGCCGCCCTAAAGTGTCAACCCAATACGCGAGACTCAATAGGGACGGCTTCGGGTTTTCCAGGGGGCGGTTTGGAGGGCTTCGGGGTTGACGAGGTATTGGGGGCGGTCGCCTTTGAGGGCGGCCACGAGGTTCTCGGCGGCGATGACGGCCATTCGTTTTCTGGCGGTGAATGTTGCGCTGCCGATGTGGGGCACGACGGTAACGTTGTCGAGTTGGAGCAAGGGGCTGTCGGCGCCGAGGGGTTCGACTTCTGCAACGTCGAGGGCAGCGCCTGCGATGGTTCGGTTTTTCAGGGCCTCGATGAGCGCGCCCTCGTCAACGATGGGGCCGCGGGCGGCGTTGATAAGGATGGCGGACGATTTCATCATGGCGAGGCGTTCGGCGTTTATCAGGTGCCTCGTCTCAGGTGTCAGCGGAGCGTGGATGCTGACGAAGTCGGACTCGCGCAGCAGCGTGTCGAGGGGAACGAAGTGGACGCCGAGTTCCTTTTCTGCCGCGGGATCGCGGAGGGGGTCGAAATAGAGGACGCGCATCGCGAAGCCTTTCGCGCGCTGCGCCATCGCCTTTCCTATGCGGCCCAGGCCGACCAGGCCGAGGGTTGCGCCGAAGACATCGTAGCCGAGAAAGAGCATGGGCTCCCACGTTTTCCATTTGCCGTCGCGCACGTACCGGTCGGCCTGAACGATGTGCCGGGCGGAGGCCATGAGCAAGGCCCATGCGAGGTCGGCGGTAGCCTCGGTCAGCACGCCGGGAGTGTTGCAGACGAGGATGCCGCGCTGGGTGGCTGCGGCGAGATCAATGTTGTCGTACCCGACGGCGTAGTTGCTGATGATGCGAAGGCTTGGGGCGGCGTCCATGATTTCGGCGTCAATGCGGTCGGTGAGCAGGGAGAGGAGACCGTCGCACTCGCGCACCGGGCGGATGATTTCTTCTCTGGGAGGGGGCAGTTGGTGCTGCCAGACTTCGAGGTCGGCGGCTGCGCGGATGAGGGCCAGGCCCTCTTCGGGGACTATCCTGGTGGCGAATACGCGGGGGCGGCGCACATGGGCATCATCCTGGGGCGGCTGTGCCACACACACACGAGAGCGCCTGTGCCACAGGTGGCGGGCATGGGCATGCCCGCCCTATAGCCCGCAGCGTTAGATTTTGGCCCATGCCTCGTTGAGGGTGCGCTTTGCGTTGGCGATCACCACGCCTGCGGGCTCGCCCGGCCTGGGCTTCACCTCGAAGGAGATGACGGGCATCGAGGTGGGCGTGTTCTTCTTGAAGTAGCCCGCATATATCAGGGCCTCGAGAAAGCGCTTGACCTGCTCGACATCGTTCTCCCCGCCAGGGATCCCGAAGGGCGGGTGCTGATCGCCGTAGGATGGATGAGAGGTGTCGCGCATAACGCAGTTCCCGATGTGAACCTGTATCAGGTGGTCAATGGAATCAATGACCATCGAGTGCACGGCCTCGCCGAGCAGGGGCTGGTGGCTGAGGTCAATCAGCAGCCCGAAGTTGGAGAACTCCTGCTTGACCTGTTCGGCCACCTGCGCGGCTTCCCTTGTTGGGCCGACAAGCGAGCGCTTGTCATATTCGCGGTCGAAGGATTCGAGGGCGACGGCCAGCGGGTAGTCCTTTCCCTGCTCCTGCGCGTAGGCGCAGACCTGCTTGAGCGAGTCAACGAGCAGGGTGCTCTGAGCGGCCCGTTCGGCGTCGCCAGGATCGGGACCGCTGAGGACGGCGAGGATGCGCGCGCCGAGTTCGTATGCCTGGTCGGCGGATTGCTTGCACTGTTCGACGGCGCGCTTTCGATCCGCCAGGTCGGGGGCGTTGAGGCTCAGTTTCTGCGTCAGCAGCGGAGGCTGGCCGGCGAAGATCACGTCAACGTGAGCAGCCGCAAGCATCGCGGCGGCGTCTTTTCTGACCTGCGGGTCCTTCATCCAGGTAACTTCTATCGCGGTGAAGTAGTCGTCGGAGAGGATTTTCTCCAGCGATTCCAGGATGGGCCCGTCGCCGTTGGTGACCTGCGGGAAGATCATCGGGAATACGATGCCGATGTGGCAGTAAGCATTGATCGGTTCAACCATCACTTGGTCTCCTTTCCCTCGAGTTGCTTGACCCAGGCGTGAGCGGGGTCATCGCGCGGGCGCATGACGCGCTCGCTGCCCGCAATCATCCAGAGGTAGTAAACCGAGTAGCCCGGCGCGGCGGCGACGGGATGATAGCCGCGCGGTATTACTACAGTGTCGCCGTCGCGGATCGCGAAGGCCTGGTCGAGCGATCCGTCTGCGGTGTAAATGCGCTGAAAGCCAAATCCCTGCGGAGGGTTGACGCGGAAATGATAAACTTCCTCCTGCTTGACTTCGTCGGGCATGGCGTCAACGTCGTGCTTGTGGGGCGGGTAACTGGACCAGTTGCCGGGCTCGTTGAAGGTCTCGCCGACGAGCAGGCGCTTGGCGGGGACGTTCGAGCCGAGGATATCGTAGATCTTCCGCTTCCACACGTGGTCGCCGACCATGCGCGTGCTCACATCATCCGGGCGCACGAGCGCGATTTGGCCGGCACCCTCGGCGTGCGCGCTCCAGCAGACGGCGACCTGGGTCGGCTGGCTGGCCGCGATCTCGAAGCGGCAGTTGGAGGGGAGGTAAGCCGCTGTCGGCTTGCCTGAGAAGACGCCCTCGCGACGTATGGCTTCTTCGATCGAGTTGCCCTGCCCGTCAGCGCGCACGGTGCAGGCGCCGGACAGGATAACGGCGACGGCTTCTTCGTCGCGGGAGGTGCTGCCGGCCCAATTTCCCGACGCCAGGCGGAGCAGGCCGAAGCGCAGGTATTCCAGCCCAGCAGCCTTGGGATCAACGATCAGACCGAAGCCGTCCTGCGGGCGCGCGCGATGGAAAAGATTCACGAGCCTCCTCCAGCGAATGGCGACGGGGTATGTTAGCCCATCGGGGAGCAGGTGTCAACCTGGGAAGGACGCGGCCGCCTTGCGGCGAAGATAGCGTGCTGCTATGAAAGCGTTCAAGGCGAGCCGCATTTACACTCCCGATCACGTGATCATCGGCGGCGCGGCGCTCGTTGACGGTGGGAAGGTTGCGGCGGTGGGGCCGCATGTCGAGGTGCCGCCGTCTGCGGAGGTGGTGGATTTCGGCGACAGGATCGTCGCGCCGGGGTTCATTGATATCCAGATCATCGGGACGCTGGGGCACACTGTGCTGGAGGGCGATGCGGGTGAAGCAGCCCTGGGGTTGGCGCAGGTGCTGCCGCGCTTCGGCGTCACGTCGTTTCTGCCTACGCTCATAACTGGGCCGGTGGGGGAAATTGCCGACAGGACCCGGGCCATTCGTGGCGCCATGAAGAGGCAGGGCGAGGGGGCGCAGATGTTGGGGGTTCACGTCGAGGGGCCTTTTTTCAACCCGATACGAGCAGGGGCGCAGCCGCCCGGTTATCTTGTCGAGCCCACGCGCAAGGACTGTGAGATGCTGATGAATGCCGGCGAGGGAGACCTGAAAATTATCAGCATCGCTCCGGAGGTAAAGGGGGCGCTGGATGCAATCAGGTTCTTCTCGGAGCGCGGAGTGGTCTGTTCTGCGGCGCACACGGATGCGACGCTCGAAGAGTTCCGCGCCGGCGTCGAGGCGGGGATTCGCCTGGCAACTCACCTTTACAGCGCGATGCGCCCGTTCATGCATCGCGACCCGGGAGTTATTGACGGGGTGTGGACTGAAGAGCGCGTGGCCGCGAGTATTATCGCCGACCTGATGCACGCGCAGCCCACCGCGCTCGAGGTGGCGAGGAGAATGAAAGGGCCGCGCAACCTGATCGTGATTACCGATGCGGTTCAGGCCGCCGGGTTGCCCGACGGGGAATACAATCTGGTAGGCCAGAAGGTCAGGCTGGAGCGGGGAGTGATGCTGCTGTCGGGCAGCCGGGATGACCTGGCGAAGGCGACGCTGGCGGGCAGCGTCTTGACGATGGATCAGGCGGTGCGCAATCTGGCGCTGGCGCTTGGTTGGCCGCTTGGCGAGGTGCTGCGCTATGTGAGCGCCAATCCGGCGCGGATCATCGGGCTGGGGGGAACGAAGGGCGCGATAGTGCCGCGCGCGGACGCAGACCTGGTCGTCTTGAATCCGGACCTGACCGTCTTTGCCACCGTGGTCGGCGGCGAGTTTGCTTTTCGGGCTTCCTGATGGCGATGCGCTATGCGATGGCTCTGGAGGGGGGCGGCAGCAAGACCGCTTGCCTGATCGCTGATGAGGCGGCGCGCATCGTGGGTCACGGTGTCGGCGGGCCCACGAATCTGAACTTCGTGAGCGCAGATGTCGCTCGCCAGTCGGTTGTTGACGCGGTGCGTTCGGCGCTGGATTCGTGTGCGCGCAGGCCGAGCCGCATCGAAGTCGTTTGCTCGTCGCACGGCGCTCCCGATTGGGAAGAGGCGCTGCGGCAGATCATGCCTTTCGCGCGCGGGATGGGAGCAGGCGAGGACGAGGTGGTGCGCGTTGCCAACCTGTGGTCGCGTTACGGAGTGGTCGTAATCGCGGGGACCGGTTCGATGGCATGTGCCGTGAACCGCAGGGGCGAGCGATCCGCGAGCGGGGGTTGGGGCACTCCGCTGGGAGATGAGGGCGGGGCGGTTGACATCGCGATGAAAGCGATCCAGGCGGCGATTCGCGCGCATGACGGCAGGGGGCGCGCAACGGCGCTGGTGGAAGAGGTCGTGTCGTATTTTGGCTTGAATGATTTGCGCGGACTGGTCTCTGTCTTCTATCAGACCGGCGTCGCGAGGCATCGCATCGGCGCGCTTTTCTACCGGGTGGAACGCGCCGCGCGGGAGGGCGATGCGGTGGCGCGTTCGCTGCTTGCTTACGGTGGGCGTGAACTGGGCTTGCTCTCTGCAGCGGCAATAGAGCGGGCGGGGATGAAGGGCGAGGCATTTGATGTCGTGGTGTCCGGCGGCGTGGTGCGAGCAGGGGGAGAAATGGTTCTGGCCCCCATGCGGCGCGTGGTGCAAAAGCGAGCGCCGCGCGCGAGAGTGTGGCGCGCCAGGTTGGAGCCCGTGTGCGGGGCATTGATCATCGCGCTGCGCGAGGTGGGAGTGCCGAAAAACGTCGCATCGCGGACGAACGTGATGCGTGAGATTCGGCGCGCGGGCTTGCAGGATTGGCCGGGCGCGGTCTTGGAGAAAGGAGGAGAGGGTGTCGGCACAAGCGTGGTTTAGCGGGTGCGACGAAGTGCTGAAGAGGATTCGCGAAACGCAGGCCGCGAACATAGAGCAGGCTGCGCAGATGATCGCAGACGCAATGGCGGCGGGCGGTGCGCTTCATTTCTACGATAATGGCCACTGCCCGGGCGAGCCGCTGGGCAGGGCGGGAGGGCTGCTTGCGATCCACCCGATTTCGGTGTCGGTGAATGTGAGCCATCCGTGCCCGCCGAAACATGCAGGCAAGCAGCCTGCGATAGACTACTCGGCGGAAAACGCGCGCATTGCGGTCGAGCGGAGCAATATGTTTGCGGGCGACTGCCTGCTGCTGATGTCGGTTACGGGCAGGAGCGCTTTCACTGTCGAACTGGCGCTGCAAGCGAAGGCGCGCGGATTGAAAGTGATCACGATTGGATCGCTGGCCTATGCGCGGGTTGCTGAGCCGAAGCATCCGAGCGGAAAGAAGGTCTTCGAGATCGCGGACGTGGTGATTGACAACTGCGGGATTCCGGGCGACGCGGTGCTGGACATGGAGGGGATTGCGACCAGGGTGGTGCCGACTTCGGGAGTGGCGGGCTGCTACATCGTCTGGGCCATCACTGCCGAGGCTGTCAAGCGCTTGCTTGAAAGGGGATCGAAGCCGAGCATCTATCGCTCGATCAACCTGCCCGATGGCGAGGCGTTCAACACAGCGCAGCGCAAGCAATATGAGAAAACGGGCATCTAGATGTGTCCGCCAGTGGAGGCGGACAGTAAGCAGAGCCCGTCTGCCATTCTGAGTCCCGACCCGCCAGTCCGCCCGCCGGCTGGCGGGCGGACGGACGGGACGAAGAATCCCATAGTCTTTTGCATTGCGGCGTCGGCAGCGAGGAAGAGCATGGGATTCTTCGCTGCGCTCAGAATGACATGGTCGTTACGCTGTGATCCTGTGGATGGGCTGCGAGGAGGAACGAATGTTGTTTGAAAAGTATATGGAGATTGTCGAGGAGAGAATACGCCGCGCGCGGACGGAGCAGGGGGAGCAAGTAGCGGCGGCGGCGCGCGCGATCGCAGACTGCGTGGAAAGGGGCGGGACGCTGTTCGCATTTGGGTGCGGGCACTCTGCGCTCCTGGCGCAGGAAATATTCTACCGGGCGGGCGGACTGATGCTCGTCAACCCGATCTTCGCGCCGGGGACTTTGCTGCACGAAAGGCCGGTTACTATCACCTCTCGGATGGAGCGCCTTTCGGGGCTGGCGGGGCCTGTGGTGGAGGCGAGCGGGATGAGGGCGGGGGACGTGCTGCTGCTTTTCTCGACCTCGGGCAGGAACGCGCTTCCGGTCGAGATGGGAATGGAGGCGCAGAAGCGCGGGGTGATAGTGATCGCCCTGGTTTCGAAGCGCTACTGCGCTGCGATTCCGTCGCGGCACGAGTCAGGCAAGAAAGTGCCCGATGTCGCGGACATCGTTCTGGACAATGAGGCGGAAGCGGGGGATGCGGTGCTGCAGGTCGAGGGGTTGCCGGCGAAGATCGGCCCGGTTTCGGGCGCCGTCGGCGCTGCGATGTTGCACGGGGTGATCGTGGAAGCGGTGGGACTTCTGCTGAAAAGAGGAATCACTCCGCCCGTGTTCGTGAGCGGCAATCTGCCTGAGGGCGATGAGCACAACAAGCGCTTGCTGCAGGAACACCGCGACCAGATCCGATACATGTAGAGTGCTTGCCTGTTCGGAGCATTGGCATCCGGTCGTTCGCTTGGGGGATTGACAAATCCGTCCTTCGGCATTATGCTTCACAGCGTAATCCTGGGTGCTTGGGGGTAGTTGCCGTGAAAGTGCCGCGGAAGGGTGAGTTGCGGCAGAGATGGGACGCAGTGCTGCGGGGGCGGAGCTCAGTCTGTGCCTCTTCCAAGACCGGGTCCTGGCTTTTCACATCTTCCGTTTCCCGGCCGTGTTTCACGGAGCGCTTCGCGGCACAGCGGAGGCTGGTAGCGGGACGCATACGACCTAGCCGACTCAGCCACTGGTAGCAAGGGCTGCCGGGGCCGGCGGTTGCCGGCCGGGGCTTGTCCTGTAGTTGCTCAAAGGGAGGCAAAAGCGATGGAACTGACTCGGCGCGTGAAGGGGTACACTGCTGCGCAGGCGGCAAGGCTGCTCGTGCCCGTGCTCGCGGGGGCATCGGACGCGAACCTGATACGGCTGACGCACTTGCTCGAGTGGGTCGCGCCGTATGAGGTGTACAAGAAGCAGATGCGGCAACTGCGCGACTTGTTCGAGAAGAAGGCGCCTGCTCTCGAACTGGCGCGCAAGTTGTTCCGCGACCTGCATCCGAACTACCGCAATCATATCATACGCAACCTGGGCATCAATGCGGCATACATGAGCGCGCCAAAACGCGAAGAATTGGCGCGCCAGGGGCTCGCGTCCCCGTTTCTGATCGTGATCAGCCCCACGATGCGGTGCAACCTCAGGTGCGTCGGGTGTTACGCGTTCAACTACGCGAGGAGCGACGACCTGCCGCTGGATGTAGTGGACCGCGTGATCACCGAGGCCAAGGAGATGGGGGTCTATTTCTTCACCATAACCGGCGGCGAGCCGTTCTTGAGGGAGGACCTGTTCGAGATCTACCGCAAGCACGATGACTGCTGCTTCCTGGTTTACACCAACGGCACGCTGATCACGCCCGAGGTGGTGGAGAAACTGGTGCGCTGCGGAAATGTCGGCCCGGGCATCAGCATCGAGGGCTTCGAGCAAGAGACCGACTGGCGGCGCGGCAAGGGCACTTTCGCGCGCATCATGCAGGCGATGGATTCGCTGAAGCAGAGCCGGGCGCTGTTCGGCTTCTCGGCAACCGTAACGCGCCGCAACTGGGACCTTGTCTCGAGCGACGAGTTCATTGATATGCTGGTGGACAAGGGCTGCCTTTTCGGGTGGTACTTCATCTACATCCCGATCGGGCGCGAGCCCGATACTTCGTTGATGCCGACTCCGGAGCAGCGCCAGCAATTGCGCGAGCGCATCTGGAAAGCACGTGCGAGCAAGCCCATCTTCGTTGCGGACTTCTGGAACGACGGCGCGCTCACCGGCGGGTGCATGGCGGGCGGACGGCTCTATGCGCACATCAACAACAAGGGCGATGTGGAGCCGTGCGTATTCTGCCACTTTGCAACCGACAACGTGAAGGAGAAGAGCCTGGGCGAGTGCCTGAACTCGCCTTTCTTCCAGGGAATCCGCAAGCGCTTCCCGTGGAACGAAAACCACTTCATGCCGTGCATGATAATTGACAACCCGCAGGTGCTGCGCGAGGCGGTTGCCGAGGCGGGCGCGCACGGCACGCACGATGGAGCCGAGACGGTCATCACCGACCTGAAGGATGACCTCGACAAGTATTCGGCTGAATTGAAGGCTTTGACCGAGCCGGTCTGGGCCCAGATCGGCCACCGCCTGTGGCCCCAGTGCCTCTACAACGAGGAAGAGGAACAAGCACCCGTCCACTAACAGTCTGCCGACAGGCAAGCCTTTGAGCGCAGTCCGCCTCTCGGCGGACTGCGCTTGCTTGTGGACGCGGCGCGCTGGTATACTTGGCCGGGAGACGAGAGTGGGCAAGGAGAAAACGTATCTGCGAGGGCTTGGTGCGCTGCTCGAGAATGTTGATGAGCAGCAATTGGCGCGGATAACCGAAATCATCTTCGGCGCTTACCAGAGGGGCAATGCGATTTACGCGTGCGGGAATGGGGGGAGCGCGGCGACCGCTTCGCACTGGGTGGTTGACATGGCGAAGAGCATCAACTACGGCGAGGGGAGGCCGCGGTATCGCGCGCTCGCGCTGACCGACAACATCTCGATGATTACCGCCTGGGCGAACGATACTTCCTACGAGAATATCTTCGCCGAGCAGTTGCGCAATTTCGTGCGCGAGGGGGATGTGCTGGTGGCGATCAGCGCGAGCGGGCAGTCGGCCAACGTGCTCAAGGCGGTGGAACTGGCAAATGCCGCGGGCGCGATCACTATCGGGCTGGCGGGCTACGACGGCGGCAAGTTGAAGGAGATCGCGCAGCACTGCCTGGTCGTGCCATCGTTCAACATGCAGCATGTCGAGGATGCGCACCTGGCAATCTGCCACGCCATCTTCGTTGCGCTGCGAGACCGCAAGGTTTCGTGAAAAGCAAGATGCTCGACTTTCGCCTTTGCGTGATTACGGAGGAGTGGCAGGGCCGCAGCCATCTGGACGTTGCGCGCGCTGCGCTTTCGGCGGGCGTGGGCTGCATTCAGTTGCGGGACAAGAGCCGCCCCACGCGCGAACTGGTCGCGCTGGGCGAGCAGATCGTCGTTCTGTGCTGCGAAGCCAGGGCGATGCTGATTGTCAACGACAGGCCCGATGTTGCCTGCGCCGTTGGCGCTGACGGCGTTCACCTGGGCGACCAGGACATGCCCGTGGGATTGGCGCGCAAACTTTTCGAATCAGCGGGGCGCCGCATGATTATCGGCGCTTCAGCCTCCACCGCAGAAGAGGCGGCGCGGCTCGTGCGCGAGGGCGCGGACTACGTGAGCGTTGGGCCTGTATTCCCCACCACGACCAAGGCAGATGCGGGTGCTGCTGTCGGGCTGGAGGCGGTCGAGCGCGTGAAGAAGGGCTGCGCGGTTGCGGTTGTTGCGATCGGCGGCATCAATGCGCAGAACGTGGAAAGCGTCTTGCGGGCGGGGGCTGATGCGGTGGCGGTGATCTCGGCGGTGTCGCGCGCCGATGACATGGAGAAGGCGGCGGGAGAACTGCTGGCTGCGATTGCAGCGGTGCCGGAAGAGCGTTGAAACTTGAGGACCTGGGCGAGTTCGGCCTGATTGATCGCATCCGGCGCCGCCTGGCAGCCGAGCAAGCGCCTGATGTTCTGGTTGGGCCTGGCGATGATGCGGCTGCGGTTCTGGGCCCTGCGGGGGGGCAGGCGCTCCTTCTTACCTGCGATGCGATGGTCGAGGATGTTCACTTCCGACGGCGGTGGATGTCGCCAAAGGAACTCGGCTGGAAAGTCATGGTGCGAAACCTCAGCGACATCGCCGCGATGGGCGGCGAGCCGGGCCACGCTGTGGTTACTTGCGGGTTCCCGCCTGGAACGGATGTCGAATTCGCCGATGCGCTGGTTGACGGCCTGGATGAGGCGGCGCGGACATACGGCGCGCGCACCGTGGGCGGCGACATCGTGCGCTCTGCGGTGCTGTTCGTCAGCGTGGCCCTGACGGGTCATGCCCAGGAGCACAGGCTGCTGCGCCGAAGCGGGTCTCGGCCGGGCGATGTGCTGATGGTTACCGGCGAACTGGGTGCCAGCGCGGCAGGCTTGCTTGCCATGGAGGCAGGCAAGCAGCAGCATTTCCCCGATGCCGTTCGCGCTCACATTCACCCTGAACCAAGGTTGGCGGCAGGCCGGACCCTGGCCTGCGCCGGAACAGCAACCGCAGCGATTGATGTGAGCGACGGCCTTGCCAGCGACGCCGCGCGCCTGGCAGAGGAGAGTAGGGTAGGAGTGTCCGTTTCATTGGCGAGCGTGCCAGTCGCGGAATCGTGCCGCGAGGTGTGCCGGGCCCTGGGCAAAGACCCGCTCGAACTCGCGCTGCACGGCGGCGAGGACTATGAACTGCTATTCTCAGTTCCTGCTGATCGCGTCCACGAAGCCACACAAATCCTTCGCGCCGAGGCGGCCATTGCGGCGGCGCAGGTAGGCAGCATCGTCGAAAAGGAGCGGGGCCTTGTCGCAGTGAAACCTGATGGGAGCACCGTGCCGCTCGGTGGGGGCTGGAATCATTTCAGGGTGCGCAAGGAGGGATCGAAACCGTGAGTTATCTGCTCGGAATTGACGTCGGCACCACGGGCGCCAAGGCTCTTCTCGTAAATGAGAAAGGCGAGATCGTCGCGCGCAGCACGCACGAGTATCCCCTGCACACGCCGCGGCCGGGGTGGGCTGAGCAGGACCCGGCTGACTGGTGGCAGGCGACCGTCAACGCGATTCGCGACGCAGCCAGCGCCCCGGGCATCAAGCCAGGCGAGATAGCGGGGATGGGCCTTTCGGGGCAGATGCACGGTTCGGTGTTCCTTGATGCAAAGAATGAAGTGATCCGCCCCGCGATCCTGTGGTGCGATCAGCGCACCGCCGACCAGTGCGACTGGATAACGCGCACCGCCGGGCGCGATACGGTCGTCGCCGAGACATGCAACCCCGTGCTCACCGGGTTCACGGCGCCGAAGATCGTGTGGCTCCGGCAGAACGAGCCCGATGCCTATGCGCGCGTGCGCAAGGTCTTACTTCCGAAGGACTACATTCGCTTTCGCCTCACCGGCGAATTTGCCACCGAGGTTTCGGACGCATCGGGCACGAGTCTGCTGAACATCCGCGAGCGCAAGTGGTCCAAGAAAATGCTCGCCGCGCTCGAGATGCCGGAGGACTGGCTGCCTGCCGTTTTCGAATCGCCCGTGCCATCGGCGCGGATTTCGAAGGAGGCGGCTTCTTTGACCGGTTTGGCTGAGGGGATGCCGGTCGTCGGAGGCGGCGGAGACCAGGCGGCGGGCGCTGTGGGAAATGGGATCGTGAAGTCGGGCGTCATCTCAGTAACCTGCGGCACTTCGGGCGTCGTTTTCGCGAGCCTTGATTTGCCGGTGATGGACGAGCAACTGCGCACGCACACCTTCTGCCATGCTGTTCCCGGCAAGTGGCACGTGATGGGGGTGATGCTTTCTGCCGGAGGATCGCTGCGCTGGTTCCGGGACGCTGTCGCATCCGAAGAGGTGGCGCTCGCGAAGCGCATGGGGGTTGACCCATACGAATTGATCACAGCGCAGGCCGCGACCGTCGAGCCCGGCTGCGAGGGCCTGATTTTCTTGCCTTATCTCACAGGCGAGAGAACTCCGTATCCCGACCCTGATGCGCGGGGGGTCTTCTTCGGGCTGAACCTGCGCAGCGGCCGCCCGCAGATGGCGCGCGCGATCCTCGAGGGGGTTGCCTACGGGCTGCGCGATTCGCTTGAGATAGTCAAGGCGATGGGAGTGAAGATAACCCAGGTGCGCGCCTCCGGCGGCGGGGCGCGAAGCGACCTGTGGCGACATATCCAGGCCGACGTCTTCAATACCGAACTGGTAACGATTACCATTGACGAAGGGCCTGCTTTCGGAGTTGCCCTGCTCGCCGCAGTGGGCGCGGGCATATTCAAGACGGTGGAAGAGGCTTGCGAGAAGACGATCAAACTGAAGGACCGCACGCAGCCAACCGCCTCCAACGTCGCAACCTACGAACTCTTCTACCACATCTACCGGTCGCTCTACCCGGCCCTGAAGCCGCTATTCGCCGACCTGAACAAAGCCGTCTGCTAGCGCGCTCGGCCCGGCAGATGCTGCTAGGATGTAGGGGCGGCCCCCCCTTGTACGGTATCACGAGATACTTTACACTTTGTTATCATGACATCCTTTACACTTTGGAGGCGCGTGCTCCTCGTCGGCCACCGGCCCGCGAATCACCGCCACCGCGTGGGGCAGGGCATCCCAAACTGCTTCGAGCGACTCAACCGCTCCCTTGGGGCTGCCGGGAAGGTTGATTATCAGGCTGTGGCCCCGCACTCCCGCTATCCCTCTCGACAGCATCGCGTGAGGAGTGCTGCGCAGCCCCGCCGCCCGCATCGCCTCGGCAATCCCCGGCACGGCGCGCTCGATAACTGCCGCCGTCGCCTCGGGCGTAACATCCCTTTCCGCCAGCCCCGTCCCCCCCGCCGTCAGCACGACATCTGCCTGCTTGCACAGTTCCATCAACGCGCCTGCTATGCGCTCCTGATCATCGGGCACGACGCGGACCTCCGTCACCTGCGCGTTCTTCGCCTCCAGCCAGCGCCGCAGTGCCGGGCCAGTTGCGTCCTTCCTCTCCCCGCGCACCGCTCGATCGCTGGCCACCAAGATCGCAACCCGAAGTTCGTGTGAACCTGTAGGGCAGGCCT
>Ga0315296_10000912_pt1 | contig 26203 bp, 55 predicted proteins | sample YL17G14_18_MG_FD_203921 | JGI IMG/M metagenome (GOLD analysis project Ga0315296, IMG submission 203921) | Sediment microbial communities from Yellowstone Lake, YNP, Wyoming, USA - YL17G14_18 | ecosystem: Environmental > Aquatic > Freshwater > Lake > Sediment | place: USA: Wyoming | collected... | reverse complement strand
TGATCCTGCGGTTGAGCCGCTTGAGTTTTTCAGGGATAACAGAGGGTGCTGGGGGGATGTGCTGAAGTGCTGGGTGACGGAAGGGTTGTGCAAGGATGAGAGGATAGTTGATGGGTTTAAGGCTAGTGTGCTGCCTTTTTTTGGTGCTCCTGAGTTTTGGATGCCTTACAATCCGCATCAGATTTGGTTGCAGAATACGGGAACTGGAAAAAGTTTTTTCAATCAGATTGCCGGACGGGTAAGTAATACGGACATTTCGATTGCTGGGCTCTTCGGATCGAACCTTGGGGAATACAAGGCTCAGCAGGTTGGGGCGCTTCAGGGTAATGGATTCTTCCTGTTTGATGAGGTGGAGCAGCTGGCCAAGGCTGAATACAGCTCGCAGATTGTGATTTCGCTGCTCGGGTATCTGGAACAGGGAAGGGTCGACCGCACGCTCAAGATTCCTGTGCGTTGCGAGGGGACTAAGACGATTGTGTTTTCTTCGAATCCGGTATCGGACGACCTTCTCTACTCGTTCGTGGTGATTCATAACCTGCTTCAGGGTGAGGCTGACCCTGCTCGGTTGGGAAGGAGAATCGGGATTTTTTTGATGGGGAATGATTTTATGAGGGTAGAGTCGAGGATGCCAATAACGGCATTGAGAGACCCTGTCAGGAGGCTTATCGAAATTTCCATGTTGAAGTTGAAATCGAAGTACGTCAAGCTATTAATGAGGAATCTGGGGTGGATTGATGATCATGACAAAAATTACACCGATTATGAGAACACGGTGATGGCGAAGGCTTCCCAGTGTCCGGATGAGAAAACGAGAAAATTCATACAAGGATTATCTTATAGTGGTAAAAAGTTGAGGATGGCAGCTGTGCGTATCGCTTTGCTGGAGCATCTGGACACCTTTGTTTCATGTGCGGGAATTTCTAGGGTGCAGGGGGAGATTGAGAAAGATCGTGAACAGATTCTCTATCGTTTGATTCAGGGGAATTTGCGGAGCATCGACAATCTCATATTAACCGATAAAGAGAGGCTCAAAACACCGGAATGTGCGAAGATGATCAAGGCCAAATTTCCGTTGTTTAGTAATCGGCAGATAGCGGTTTTGCTTGGGGTGCACCATAAAAGTGTTGACAGGTGGATGGCTGGAAGGGGTGAAAATGAGGATGATGGCGCATGAGCTTCTTCTGTTTAACTGTTAGACAGAAGGGCGGAAAAAGCGCCAAAGCGCCAAGTCGACAGAAGTTTTTCATGTATCTGGCTTCTATGTCGGTATGGCGCATTGGCGCATTTGGCGCTTCTACTGTTATACTGTTAGACAGAAAGGGGATGTGCGCCATGGGTTTGGGGAAATGGGGGAAAAATGGGTTTTCGTGCACATCGACACTTTGTGTGATGTGTTGACTTGAGTATATGATAACGGAATCGTGGTGAAAAGTTGATGGATGGGGTGATGTGATGCGGTTTGTGCATGGAAAAAAGGGTTTTGACTGGACTGTGGTGAAATGTCAAAAATGAGGTGGCATGATGCGGTTTTAAGTTCATGGGAAATTTCAGGTTGGTGGCAAATGGGGCGATATGTTATGGTTGATGTGCGAAAAAAGTGTTTTGACTGGAGTGTGATGAAAATTTAAAAATTGGTGGAAGTGGCGATGTAATGCGGTTCATAGGAAAAATGGGGGTTTTGAAGGTTTAATGGATGGGGTGATGTGATGTGGTTGATGATAAGGAAAAGGTTTTTCGATCAGATTGTGGCTGGGAAGAAGGGCATTGAGCATCGTGACGCTCATCTGACGTTCGAGTGTGAGGAGACAGGTCGTACGGTGAGAGCTGATGTGGATACTATAATGTTGTACTCTAGGGAGATGACGAGAAGGTACATGAATCAGTATTCGAAGGTTGATGACCGCATGTTTGATGAGCTGTTCGAAGATCAGGTGCAGATAGCTTTTGCGCTCAAGAACGTGGGGAAGGTGGTCGGGAAATAGGCTTTTAAAGTATCGATACTATATTGGTAACTATGAATATGAAGGAACGCATGGAGCTGGAGACTCAGGTTGTGCGCAGCATGATCAGAGGTATGGCTGGGCGGAAGAAGGATTTCGAGCTCACGCCGATGCTGGTTGTTGACAGCGGGAAGGCGAGAATTGTTGTTGCGTTGAATGTTGACAGGGACGTTAAGAAGATGATCATGGAGGCTGTTTCCGAGATGAGGCCGGTCTCGCTGGTGTGATGATTAGTGAGGCTTATGCGAAAACCGAGGGGATGGATTTTGACCCTGCCAAGTTCGTGCATGGCCAGCTGGAAAGGTTGTTCAAGGCTGGGGATGGTTCGGTGAGGGAGGTTGTCGTGATTCATGTTTATGTGAAGGACGGAAAGCTGGCGAGGACGCTTGACAGGAAGACGCTTGAGCCTGTATGTGAGGATGCAACGGAGTTCAGCGGGTTTCTTACGGTTTCCGATTGCAAGAGGGTGTTCTGGAGGGGTGAAGGGGATGTCTGATAATCTCAAAGTTACGCAAGAGTTTTGCGCAAGGTGCAGGCTGGGCATGGATCAGAAGAGGTTCAAATGCGGCAGGGACGCTGGGTGCAGGGTGGTTACGGTGGACTTTGTGAAGAGGCGCATCGGCAAGGATAAGAAGTTCACTGCTGAGGACATTGGGATGATTCTTGAGGGGCTGGAGGCTGGAATAGGTGTGGCGTTGTGGAATGCCAAAATGAACCGTCTTTACCTTCTTGACAGGGAGTTTTTCCTGAAGGGTGCTTATGATAATGAAGTCCCTGCCGGTCAGCCGAAAGTCATCACAACGAAGAGGGAGCTTGAACAGGCTAGGAAGTTCAGCGAGGAGTGCATACAAAAGGAGATGGAGAAGGAACTTCTCAGGTTGTTGGAAGAGGATGATGCGGTTGCGGGGTGAAGGGTCATGCAAATCAAGGTAGGGCGGAGGTTCAGGTTTGCGGTGAACAAGAGCACCATGAAATTCCATGGCCGGTTGTTTGGCTTTCACTGGTATTGTCTGCTGTCCATGAATCCGAAGGTGCACACGGTCGGGTTGACCAATCGGCTACCCGATGGGCGGATGGTCGTTTTTCTCGACTATGATAATGTGTTTATCTCGCTTGTGAATAGTGAAGTCAGGATGTTGCAAAAAAAGTTTGATATTGGGAGTGCGGCGATTATCTGTTCGGGTGGAACGGATTTTGATGATTCTGGACGAGAGTATGGAAATTTTCATGTGATTGCGCTTGGTAAAATGAGGTTTCATGAGTTGTTTGATGCCATAGAAGAAACTTCTGTCGATCGCAACTTCAGGAGAGTTCCATATTATTTTAATCAGCGTGCGCATGTTCTCAGGATAGCCCCGAAATATTCCGAGAGCTGGAAAAAGCTGAGGGAGAAACCGGAACTCAAAGATGTGTTGTGGGCTAAAACGGGTCGTGAATGCAGCAGGGCGATGTATGAGTTTCTTAGGCGTTATTATGGTGTGCCTGCTGTTCCAAAAACTTATTTGCCAAGGTTTGACAGTGGAAAAGCTCTAAAGTTGATAAATTACCAGACAACAGAAGGTGGCTGGAAAAATGAGTTTTTGCGTGTTGTTGGATGGCAGAAGCGCAAGAGTTTTAAAGACGCAAAGGGGAAGAATGTTATGAAGGTTTCTTTTGAAAGCCGGAGGTATGCTTATGCCGACAATTAAGGGTCGCCTGTATGAACCGGATAGAATTTGGAGTTCTGCCAGATCGGAACATCTGATAATTCCTGAAGATTATCCGACTCAGGAATCTTTCGAACAGGCCATACATCAGGCTTTCCGGAAGGATAAGTATCTTGGTAATCTGGGTTCTGATGGCAGGCAGCAGGTTATTGACAGGGCGATGCAGGATTACCAGATGGTTGCACCTGAGCGCAAGCTTGAGGCTTTGCTTGTAATGCGTGAGCGTGGCATGCTCACCCGTTCGGAATATCAGGCTCTTGCTTATGAGATGGGTTATACTGGGAATCAGGCGGAATATCAATATCAGAAGTGGAGCGGAACTGAAGGTGCGATATGGGCGATGAAATGGAGAAATGTTTTGTATCGTGGGGAATACCAGAAGTTGCTTGCTGCAAAAGGTCTGACACGTCATGCAGGATTTTATCGTTACAGGAAATGGCAGGCAGAAGAGAACATTAGGCCATTCAGGAACATCAAGCCGAGGGAAAGGAGAGGTTTGGTCAGGGGATGAGGTGGCTGGGGCATGTGTGGAGGTTGGCATCTGGATGAAGGGCATAATCGGGGCAAACATCATTCATGCAAGGGTCGGAACGTTCGTCATTCGTATAGAGTGCAGGGATGAGGAATCGGCTAAACGGCTGATTAGGAAGTTGAGATTAATTGGCATATACGTTTCAACTGATAAAATATGACATTTTCAAAAGACCCATTTGTCAGGGAACTTCAGATAAAGAGGCATGTTGATATTTTCAAAATAAATTATAGGTTGGGTAAGTTTAAACATCATATGCTTGGAAAACATCATTCCAAAGAAACTAGGATTAAGATAAGTAAGTCTAAGCTAGGAAAGGAGTGTCCATGGTTGAGAGGTACTAAAAATCCGAGCAAACGACCTGAAGTTAGGTTGAAGCAGAGTTTGGCTGCACAAAATAGAAAGTGGTCTGCTGAATATAAGAAAATCAGAAGTATTAAATATACTGGTGTTGGAAATCCTTTTTATGGGAAAAAACATTCTAAGAAAACTAGGAACAAGATTTCTGTTATTAAAAAGTTTAGGTATGATAATGGTATGGGTTATCCTTTCTGGCTTTATAAGAATATTTTTGGTGCTAATAATCATAACTGGAATGGTGGAGTTTCTTTTCTTAGGTATCCATCGGTGTTTGATGATAAACTCAAAGAGGTTGTCCGTGAACGATTTGGTAGAATTTGTTTTTTGTGTTTCAAAGGAGAAGTAAAAAGACGACTTGAAGTTCATCATATTGATTATAATCGACAGAATTGTGGTTTGGATAACTTAGTGCCGTTACATGCTCATTGTCATTGTAAGACTAAGAATTGTCCTAAGAAACGACTATATTGGCAGCAATATTTTTTGAATTTATTGTTGCAGTTGACATAAGATGATGTTATGATGATTGATGTTTGTTTTGGTTGGTAGAACTATGATTCAGATTTGTATGTGTTGCGGCAAGCTGGAGTGGGATGACATGGAAGATTTTCTGGAATTCTGTGAAAATGAGGAGGATGCTGATCTGGTTTTGTGCAAAGAATGCTTTTGGGATTTTGAGATGCCGTTTGCTTTTGATATCCTTGGACATCGTGTGCTTTATTTTGATGATGAGGATTTGGAAGATTTTCTTGAGTATTGGAGGGAGCTGGTATCGTGACCGTAAGGCAGGCTTATGACCCGAGGCAGAAGGCGCTTGGTGTTTTTGTTCAGGGTCTTCCAGATAAGGTTTTTATTCCTCCGCCAAAGAGTTTGATTCCCGATCTTTCTGTTCCTGAGCATACCATGGGTTATCACCAGCCTTGGAGGGAACGCATAGACCCGATGGTCGATGTCATCACAAAGATGAGAGGTGATAAGATTCTGGTCTGCCCTTTGTGCAAAAGGGATGTAGAACCTTCTGAGTTGCCTAAGCCAAATCCTTGCGAGGGTGAACTTATTTTCGAGAACAAGAAAGAGCTTGTCCCGAATTTTTGTTACTGCTCTGCATGCAAGACGGAATTTTTTATACATGAACTTGTTGTGCAGAGAAGTTTTCGCATGAAACTTGCGTCTGATGTGCAGACCTATGTTTATGCGACTGCTGGAACTGCTGTCAACCTGATGGTTGATGGGTTCGAGGAGGAGCACATTTTTTTCTGAATTGTGTTCTGGTAAATCTTTTCCCGTCTTCTGAGTTTCTTCAGTCTGGTTTGGCAACGTTTCAGTTTGGCTTCCCATCTTTTGATTGCAAGTTGTGTTGTTTTGAGTTTGCCTTCAGGTGAATTCTTATGCATGGATAATTTCTTTTTTTCTGTTATCCTTTCTTCCAGATGATTTTGTTTCAAAGATTCTGCTGATTTGAATGTGCTGATGATTTCAGGAAGTTTTGGTTTTACTTTGTTGTCGAAATTCTTTTGTAGTCTGCCCAGCAGATTATGAAAGGTCTTGTTATGATGCCGTTTGGCTAGGCTGATGTTTTTGTTGTTGTGCTGAACCATGTGACCCAGTTCATGGATATGGGTGCTGATTATGCGCAGGTCTGTGATTTGGGAGTCTGGTTCTTTGTGGCAGACTGTCTTTCCGAGATTTTCGTTCCAGTGCCAGTCTCCGAAATGCCCGATACCCAGTATTATCGCAGGCTTTCCATATTTCCAGCCTGATGGATGATACAGGCCGTATCCTGCATGTTTTTTTCCACTTATGATCAGTATGTGTCTTCTGAATCGTTTGTATTGCTTTGCGGATACTATCTGGCGTGTGATTTCTTTTAGTACCAAAATTTCCGCTGGCAGGTTTTTCCGGTTCATTTCGTAAATTTGCATGGTCTCACCTTTTTCCAATATACAATTCCAGTTATCTCATTTTTGTGTATTCTTTTTTTGCTTCCTTCGTTCTTGCCTTTGAATGCGAAGGGTGCAAGAATCACTGTTATGAGATTGCCGTCTATCTTGCAGATGCGCCCGAGCCTGAAGCCGTTATGCTGGAACTCTACATAGCGGCCTATGGCTAAATTCTGATTTTCCATATTTATCACTCTCCAGAATGCGGCTGGGGAAGCAGTCGCTATCTACTGATATTTAACTTGAAGCTTTAAATTGTTTTGTGCGAAAAGCATTTAAAGCTTTCCATTTTTAGTTTATAAAGCGGAAATGTCAGATTTTGCTAAAAAGAGGCTTTAAAATGCTTATTTTGTGGAGAATTTTTTTGCTGTGAAAATTTCTTATTCTTTGTCTGTCAATCTGCCAAATTCGTTAAGCATATAAATCACGCAAACAATTTTCTTTCATGAGTAGGCGCAGAAGGCTCAGGAAGTTGAAGCCGTTGAAAGTTCTGATCAGTGGCAAAAAGGTCTGTGAAGTCACTTCCGCAAAGGAGTATGAGCGCCTTCTGGAAAAGGTTGACAGGAGCAAACACAAGGTGAGGCTTAAATGAAGCGCAAAAGAATGTCACGAGCTGGTTGTGTTAAATCCAAGTTCAGCCTGAAAAGGCAGGTTAACATTCTGTTTGCTCAAGTTCCGGCTTCTGTTCAGTCTTCTGATCTCGAATTTCTGCTTGGCGGAAAAAAGAAAGGGTATCTTTATTATGACCCTGTCAAAGAATATGGTGCAGGCGCTTATAGGATACGTGGCAATTTTGGAACTCTGGTTTTTTATGATCAGGGAAATGGTTGGGCTAACATAATGCGTGTTGAACGGGTTAATCCTGATAGTTACAAAAATATTATTGCAAGATTTAAGCAGGTTGAAAAAGAGGGCTGGGAAGAATGAGAAGGTCAAGGTTAAAAAAAGGCAGAAGCAGGAAACGCACAAGATTAAAAGGTGAAATCACACCTCCAAAATTCTTCAAGGTTGCTTATTTTGAGTACACGCCTCGTGGTTATGAGCACGGGAAATGGGTGTTTTTCAAGAAGATTGAAGATGCTCGTGCTCATGTCACAACAGAAATGCTTCCTGAATTCAGAAAGATGATAAAAAAAGAACCGGTAAGTGAGGGAGAGTACATTGAAATTCAGGACGAGGGCGGTGAGTCTGTTGAGGCTTGGCTTGAAGAGGAGAGAAAGGTGACTCATCTGCCAAAGGGTTTGGGGATGTAGTTTAATTTGTCTGCCATTTTCGATATTCTTTTAAATCACCCTGATAAGTTTAGTTCATGAGAAGGACTGGTCGTTTGAAGGTGTCGAGAAAGGGTTATAAAAGGCGTGGATACCATAGAAAGGGATTTCTCAGGGATAGTATACATGTGCCGCCTACGGAAGTGAAGGCTGCAAAAGTTCCGAAGACAACTTTTTTCATCAAGGACATTGGTGCGGTAGGGCGTGCGAAAGAGCCATACAAGGGTGCGGCAAAACTCAAGAAGGGCAAAATGACCAAGGAAGTGGCACGGGTTCTGGGTTATGAAAAAGTTCCTACAGAACTTACTGTTGCTGAGTGGGAAAGGGTTTTCAGGGGAACTAGATTTGCACCCAAGGCATGGCTGGGTATGTTAAACACTCAAATTGCCCGTAGGCGCTTTTCCACGGCTGAACAGGATGGCAGGTATCCGGCTAAAGTTGCTTTCCAGAAAGCAGTGGGCATTTTGGCAAGAGTAAGGGATTTGACACCAAGAGAAGCAATTCGTAAGCGGTGGGCTTAATCGCTGAATATGTGCAAAGAAGTTGAGGGGTGGGGTCACTCTCCGGTTGTTGCTACCAAAAGAGAAGGATGATCATCCCTCTTTTGTAGCATATAATGTTTGGCGGTCAGATTTATTTAGGGGGTAGGTTCAGATGGGATTGGGTGGGCGGCGTATGAGAAGGGCATCTGCTGGGCAGGAACAGTCTCACGTGTACGATCGCAGGAGGCTTCCCGAGGAAACTGGCAGCATATCTGGGATGGGTGAGTCCAAGCAGAAGGGGCAAGTCAAGGAAGCGGTTGGTGGCATGGTCAAGTTTTATGGGACTGTTACCCGCAAGATTGCCGAAAAGCTGAAGCCTAAGGGTGAAGTTGTTGATGACTCGACTTCTCACATCGGTGTCATGGGTGATGAGTAAATCTGACATTCTGCCATTTTCGACAGCAATTTAAATTGTTTTTCCAAATTGTTACTATGAAGCGCAAGTCCCGCCTTCCAAGGAAAGGGAAAATTGTCAAGGGTTATTTTATGATTCCCAAGACTAGCGGATTTCCTTCCAGAGGGATTCTCAGCAGGCTTGAGCTGAAGCCGCTTGACTACCGCAAGTATAAGAGGAAGAAAAATGGTAAAACGAAAACGTCTCGATAGGTACTGGGCTGAAAGGCCGAAGGAGCGCAGGCTGAAACGTGTAGTCAGAACATTGTTTTTGGATGTTCCTGCCAATATTTCCGGTTATGTTTTCTCGACTCAGGAAAAGCAGATGCGTAGTTGGACTCCTGAGGCACGTGCGAAGTTCGTGAAGCTCGTTTCCGATTATGAGCAGGTTGTTCGTAAGCGCCTGAATGAGGGTTGGGTTCACAAGAGGACATTCTGGCGTGGTGACATGTTCACGAAGGGTAATCTTGTTTTTATTCGTGATAACTATAATGTGCATGTTCATTATCTTGGTCAGCATCTTTACGAGAAGGAGTTTGATCATCGTATAGATGCGCTTGAGGATTTCAACCGGATTTTTGGTAATGAGAGGATTGTTGCACAGTTTGAACGTCAGGGTCAGAGGTGGATTTTGCCATGAGGCGTGTTAGGTTGAGTAGGGGGAGTAGCAGGCGCAGGATTTCAAGGCTTGCTCCAGACGAACTTAAGTCCAAGATAAATGACATTCTCTTCAGGTCTAGCCCTTCCGAATTTCCTGAGCACCAGATGTTGCGGGTTGTCATAAGGTCGGACAAGGCGCATCATCTGGGTTTCCTTAAGGGGTTTACCAACTGGCATGCAATCGGGGACTTGGCAGGATTACCCTGATGAACATAATACTATTGTCGAAGTCCAGTTTCGTGAGGACAAAGATGAGACGAACGGGAAGCTCCTTGTCAAGCTTTTTGGCGAGCTGAACGATGCCATCATTGGCGAAGAAAAGTTGTATGTGAGCACATATCCGGTCGAGGTGACCAGTCTATGAGGCGGAAGCGGTTGGTGCGTGGTCTATCCAAGAAGGTTTTCCGCAGGTATGGCAAGCTGAAAGTGGTTCTTGTCGATGGCACGAAAATCCGGAACAAGTATGCGGTTGATTTTGTTTTTGCTGGTCACCACAAGGCTTATGCTTTTATTCCACAAAATGAAGTATGGATCGAGAAGTCCGTTCCGGTTGTTGAGCGTGATTTCATTTTGTTGCATGAGCTTTATGAGCGAAATCTGATGGCCAAGGGTTTTGGCTATGATATTGCTCATGGGCAGGCGAATAAGTTTGAGGCTTTTGCACGAAAGCACCCTGCTGGTCTCAAGGACTTGCTTGTGCAGGAATTGCGTGGCGGTTCGTTTTAATACCTTGTCAATCTGCCATTTTCGATAATGTTTTAAAGCGGGATTTCAAACTTTTTATCATGAGAAGAACTCGCTTGTCCAGAAAGGGGACGAATCCTGCTCATCAGGAACGCCTCAGGCGTGAGGTTCGTTCCGAGGTGCAGACCTATTCTGACAAGATGCTGAAGGATTTTGCGTCATCGCCTGAGCACATTCGCCGCACAGACCCGATGATGCAGTTTCTCTGGGAGGAGTCCAATAAGGAGCTTTCTCACCGCAAGGAGCTGAAAAAGCTCTGGGGCAAGAAGCCGCTTGTTCCTCCCAAGGGTAAGATGGCCATTCCCCCTAAAATGCAGAAGTCATTTAAGTTTTTCAAGTTGTGGCTTGCCCTTCCTGAGCGTGTTTATGAAGGTCACCTTGAGCATGATGTTGAGCATGCCTCAAATTATTTTTTCGACAAATTGGATCACTTTTTGCACAAAGGCCGTGATGCGAAGGAGCGTTGGCATCAGTTTGCTGTTGCTCATCATCTTGCTCGTGTCACCACTACCGATTATATTGCCAAGGGCTATGATATTGTGAATCGTTTTCCTTATGATGCTGATCCTGATGTCCTGAAGGTAAGATTCAGAAGTTATAAGCAGAGATTCCCATCGCTTGTGGTCGTCCCGACAGATGTTGAGGGCAGGAAATATTATGACCTTATGGCCAAGACGAAAACCTGACAAAATGGCGGAATCGTAAGGCATTTAAATTAGGGCGAGAAAGTGATAGTATGAAACGTTCACGACTTAGCAAGTCATTTGGTTCAAGAAGAAAGACTCGTGCTAAACGGGTTGTCCAGATTACTGGTGAGCAGTGGGAATTGCTTGACCGAATGTATGGTGGCGAATTTCCCGAGTATTTGTCTGTGCGAAACAGGAATCACATAGAAATCAAGGCCGCTCAGTGGGAAGGTGCTCCTGTCAGGGTCGTAAAAATAACCCCTGAAGATGTCATTGAATATTATCGTTCACAGGCTCGTGATATCACTTCTGGTATAAGAACTCTTGCTGGATTTTCAGGTGATTGGCGTATGGTTGACAACATGGCCAAGGAGTCGCTCGAAGTTTTTAAGATTATAAATCATGATGCTCTTGTCAGGCTTGGCAAGGGATATGGCATGGAGTTGAAGTGAATGAAGCGTCATCGACTGCCGCATGGCGCACGCCCACGCAGGGAACGTCTTGTTGCGTGGAAGCAGAGCCTTAAGGCCGTTCATGACAATCCGCATTATATTGAATGGAACATTAATGCCATGGAGAAGGAGTTGCAGAAGGACAATCCTGATGTTGGCTACCTCAGGCAGAAGGTGCAGAACATCAGTGAGTGGATCGATGAGATCGAGAAATTCCACAAGGTCATACGTTTCACGCCATATGGCAAGAATTATGTTTCGAAAATAGTTGAGGTAAAAAAATGAAAAGGTCGAGGTTGAGCAAAGGAATGAAAGTTGGCAAGAAAACCAGACTGGCTGGTCTTTCTGTTTACAAAAAACAAATTGGGGAGTTTGACAAATACATAAAATATGCTCGTGTTACTCCTGATCTTCGTAGTGCTATGGTTGAACTGCGAGCTGCTCTTATGCGTGGTAATCGTGACCTTGCGTATGAGCTTAGTGCCGTTAAAAGTCATGTTGCTGGTGGCAGGGGTGAAGAGGTTGTTGATGTCGGACTTGCGAAGAAATATCCGTTTGTCGAGGCTTCTGGTTACAACGAGAGAGTTCTTGGCAGGAATGTTTATGTTTTTTTGGACACCCTTCATTTTGACCTTGCAATGTCTTCCGGAAAACTTCCGGCTGGCATGATGGTGGTTGAGGCTGAGGGCATCCGCCAGAAAGGTGTGCCTGTCGGAAAAAGTCCTACGCTGGTGAAAATAAGGCGGGAAACTGAGAGGACTAAGAAAGAGGCTGGATTATGAGAAGATCAAGATTAATCAGAGGGGGCGGGAAGGCCAGAAAGTCCAGACTTGAGTCTTTCCGCAAGGACACTAAGGACATGGTTTCGTTTGACAGGGATTTGGCTGCTGCAAAAAAGGCATATGCTGATACTTGGACTAATCCGCCTAAAGGTTCAGTGATGGGTTCACCTGAATATGGGGCTTGGTGGAACAAAGTTGAAAAGCAGCGGAATCTTGAATGGAAGGGCACTTTGTTCCATACGCCCAAAAGGTGGCTGGAGATTGCCGGTGTTGTTGGGGAATACAACAAGTTTACTCCCAAGCGGACTTTCGATTTGCTGAAGGATTTGCCGGTTACCGTGAAACTTGCAAGAGAAGGCAGTGTTGCCGTTTATGTTCGGGGTGACCCTGCGGTTCTTGATAAGGTTGCAAAAAGGTTTAAGGATTATGCTGATGAGATAGATTATGTCAAAGTTCCGAATGTCATGCTTCGAAAAGAGAAGGGGTATGATAGGCCGATGCCTTATCATATGCTTTCGCCGGAGGGTCAGAAGACCCGTTATCTGAGGTTATGGTTTGATTAATATGAAGCGCAAATCCCGTTTGGCCAGAAAGGAAGCGAGGCCGGAAATGCACAGGCTTGATATTGTGCAGCATATGAGTGACATGTCCACGATGTTTTATGCATCATGGTACAGGAAGGACGTTTCGCCTCATATGACGAGGCCGGAGAAAGAAAAGCTGCTCAAGAAGATTTCTGATTACTCGCTTGAGCACCCTATGGCCGTTCCGAATGTCGAAATTGACAAGAAGGAGTTTCCTGAACTTGCCCCGTTTATGCATACTGAAAAGCTCAGCGGCTTGCAGCTTTATGCCGTGATGTCCGAGCTGTTTTATGAGCTTCATCCGCAGCATCGGAAGGCCATTCCAAGGCCGTATCCTCAGCTGCCATTCTGATGGTGATTAAATGAAACGTTCGAGATTGAAAGGAATGCGCCGAAGGAAAGCCAGAGAAATTGAAAAATATTTCCGAGGCCAGCTTACGAAGGGTGACATCGTCATTCACAAGATAAAGCCGTATGGTTCGAAGAAGTATGTCACTGCTTTTAGTGCCGTGGTTTCCGACAGGCCACTTCCTAAAAAATAAAAGTGATGCAAATGAAGCGTTCACGTTTGGGCAGGGGCGGGAAGTCTGGAAAACCTGCAAAGGCACGTATGCCTCGTGTAGAGTTTGCTATGGATGGCATTCATTATCAGGTCGTTAAAACTGGTGAAATTGGAAAGATGTGGGATTACTTTACTCAGGATCGTGATGTTCGCCAACAGATGTTGTTGAATCCCCAAGCTAAGTTTCGTCTCATTGGTGAGACGGGAATGGTGATTGGTGTCATGAAGTATGACCCTCAGAAAAAGGAGTTTCTTCACCTGAAGAAGTGATTCGTATGAAGCGTTCGAGAAGTTGGTAAAGTATGAAACGTTCCAGATTATTGCGTGGTGCGCCAAAGGGCAGGAAATCTCTTTATACCCGCCTCCTCGGCGCTCTTCGTATGAGTGAACATAACAAGAAGAAGCATGGCTGGAGTCGTGATGTTGGTGCTGGCTTCATTGTTGATGACCTGCTGGACATTGAACCGGTTGGCAAATCTTCTGTTAGGCTGAAATTCGGTTGGGGCGGTGAGCAGACTACTCCGATTCCGCAGCTTAATTTGCGTGAGACCGAGGAAGCCATTAAATTTCTCAAGCACAAGATGTGGAAGGAAGGCGAGCCGGAATGAGGCATTCAAGATTGGCAAGAAAAAAAAGGATGTGCAAACTTACTGTTGCAGAGGATAGGAAATGGGTTTGGGCTTTTGGGTATTACAAGGATGAGGGATATAGTGATGCTAAGGCCGATAAGCTTGCTTTCAGGGATTTGGTTCTGGAACATCCTAGATTAAAGAAGTGTGATAAAATACATTAGCGAACATTTTCTGATTTCTTAGATATATGAGTCTGCCTGACAATCTGCCATTTTCGATAGCCATTTAAAGCATGGGACGAATTAATTTTATGAAGCGCAAGTCTCGTTTGCCAAGAAGGAAATATTTTTATTTTGCAGAAGAGCTTAGTCCTTCTGGTGAAGGTATGTTCAGGTTGCGCATTTCACCGAAGGATATTGATTTTTACAAAGTTCGTGGCTATAAGATAGTTAGGGTGAGTAAAAAATGAAGCGCAAGTCCAGACTTTCACGAGGCAACCCTGCACGCCGGAAGGATCGCCTCACTCATGAGTCACTTAAGGATGCTGCCCGTTCTGATGTTGTTGCGCTTATGAGCCGTGTTCCGAATGACAGGCTTTTCAAGTATCTTGGCATTTCGAAGCGTGATGCTGCCGCAAATCCTGCGCTTGGCATGATCAAGGAGGAGGCGCAGAAGGAGATTGCCCGTCGTCAGTCATTGCAGGTTGCTTGGAAAAAGGGTAAACTTTCGCCCGAGGAGATCGCACGTGCGAAAATCCCGTTGAGGCAGAAGATTGCAGAGGCTGCCCGTAAGGGCACTGGTGTTCTTGGCAAGGGTCTTCAGCTCTGGTGGAAGGCCGTCAGCGGCGAGGGTGTTCGTGAGCTTCAGGAGGCCATCGAGACTGCTGGCATGAAGCCTGAGGAAAAGAAGGCTTATGTGGCAGCCAAGCGCAAGCGTCAGGCCAAGGAGGAGGAAGCCGAACGTCTCGAAATGGCGCAGTTTTTCCCTACTGTTTTTCCGGAGGAAGCCGCTGAAGCCGAATGCAGGCGTGAGGCAGCTGAGAAGCCTGCTGCCAGAGTGGCTGAGCCGGTTGTTCCTGCTGAACCAGAACCTCTTCCAGTTGCTGAGCCTGAAGAACCAGCTCCTGTCACGATTCACATTCACGCTGGCGAGAAGGCCAGAGTTTTGAATGGCCGCCGTCCAAGCATCATTGAGCAAGAACCTGAGGAGGAAGAACGTCCAGATATTGAACTTGCTGCCGAAGAGGATGTGTTTGAAACAATGGCACGTGAGCGTGCTGCGGTGGATGTTGGCCGTGCCGAACTTGCCGGTGAGATGGAGGAAGCTGTCCGTGAGCGTCAGGAACTTGCTGAGTCTGGCGAGAATGTCCATACTATGATTGACGAGGGCAGGCGTGAGCTGGCCGAGGAGCAGGTTTGGCTTAGGGGCGAACAGGCTGAAGTGCAGGCAGCTCGTCATGTCCATAGGCGAAGGCCGCCCAAGTGCCCTCGCAGGAAGCGGGTCATCGTGGAGTTGTGATGTTATGAAAAGGTCTAGGATGCGTCGTAAAATGGTTGTGCCTAATCCATTTTACGTGAAGCCAGCCCGAATGACGAGAAGTGGTAAAACCACTTTCAAGGAAGTTACCCGACAATATCTCGATACGATTCGTGTCAGCCTGATGCGCAAGGGTTTAGTTCCGGATGAGAAGTTTTATGCTGCTAGGGAGGTAATGAATGATCTTGCTTCCCAGTTGGACAGGCAGGCTTATATTGTCAAAAAATTAAAGCGGAAATAAGGGTGATGTCATATGGTGAGAAGGTCGAGAATGCCGAGGGAGCATGCATCAGCTGGTCGGGATGTTTACAATGGTGGCCAGAATGTTTTGGCCGAAGGCAGGCGTGAGCTGGCCTTGGAGCGTGCTGAACTCGCACGTGAGCAGGTTGAGGTGCGTAAGCACAGGCATGTAAAATGAGGTATGTCCTGTGAGGCGCAAAAGGCTCAGTCTCAGGAAGCGGAAAATCATCCTGATTCCCCAGATAGATGGTGTGCCTGACATTCCGGTTGGGCATGGTGTGCCGGATATTCCTAGTCGTCCCGAATATAAGAAGCGGAAGGGCAGGAAATTCAGGTTGTCATGGTGATGGTATGAGAAGGTCACGTTTGAAGAAAAGAGGTTCGCAGCTTGCGAAATGGGTTGACAAAGCATGTACATACGAAGACATAATTTACAAACTTGCTCATGCGCTTCCTTTGAGTAGGCAGGAAGAGCAGATTGTTAAATCAATCTCAAAATAAATTATGGTGAATCATATGGTGCGAAGAAGAAGGTTGCACAAGGTCGAAGCAGGTGGAAGGCGTGCGAAGTATTGCAGGTTGCGCCTTGCCGAGCCCAAGCAGTTTGACCCGAAGAGCTTCCGTGTGGTCGAGGTCAAGAAGGGCACGACGCTCGTAGTTGCATGCCCTAAGCACAAGTTCAAGGGTGGGGTCTGCTTGGTTGGCACGAGGGCGCAGAGCATGCTGAAGCGCAAGGTCGATTCAGAGTGCCCTGCATTCCATCCGCCAAAATAGGTGCATAGTTGGTGACGAAAATGAGAAGGTCGAAACTTCCCAGAAGCCCGACCAAGGGCAGGGTTTACACTATCAACGTCCGTGGCCGCCCTGTCAAGTTCCTTGCCACCGGCAAGAAGGGTTTCGGGAAATTCAGGATTGTGAAATGATGTTTGGCCGCAAGCGCCTGAAGCGCAGGAAGAAGCTGAAGAGGATGCGGCTTGCCATAGTTCATGGCCTTCCAAGATATCGTGGAATTGCCGATGTCGGGAGGCCGGAATCCGAGCTCACGCCAGAAACTTTTGCGAGGCTGAGGACGATTAGGTTAGAATGATAGATTCAGGTGAAACAAATGGTTGATATTAATCATAGTTGGTATGGAAAAAAACATAAATCTGAAACGATTGCTAAATTGCGTTTTATAGCGAAAAAACGTTTTTCCATTCCTGAAAATAATCCGATGTTCGGAAAAAGACATTCAGAGTTTTCCAGACGAAAAATATCTGTAACCAGAAAAATGAGAATAAAACTTGGTTTGATTAAAATCATTCCTCCGTTCAAAGGAAAAAAATTATCACCTGAACACAAAGCTAAAATTTCTGCTGGTTTGATTGGTGATAAAAATCCGATGTTTGGTGTTCATCGTCATGGCAAAAGTCACCCATTTTATGGCAGAAAACATTCTACTCGAACTCGTGAAAAGCTTTCGGTTTTGGCGAGAATTAAAAATACTGGTGAGAGAAATCCGATGTTTGGTAAGCATCATTCCAAAAATACTGTTGAGAAGATTAGAATTAAGGCAATCGGCAGAAGGGTTTCGAAGGAAACTAAAATTAAGATGTCATTGGTAAGAGCTGGTAGGCCACGTCCTGAAATGTGCGGAAAGCTTGCTGGAGATAAGAATCCAAATTGGCATGGTGGGAAGTCATTTGAACCGTATGGTATTGCTTTTACCGTGTCTTTACGACGAGATGTTAGGAATAGGTTTGGTAATCATTGTTTTTTATGTTCTGATGGTGAGACTACTAGAAAGTTGTGTGTGCATCATATTGATTATAAAAAAGATAATAATAACCTTGTTAATTTGTTGCCTTTATGTCTTAAATGTCATACCAAAACAAATACCTGTCGTGAATATTGGCAGGAAACTTTGACTAACCTGATGGGGGGATTGCTATGACAAAGGCTACTCGTTTACCACGGACTGTTAGAAGTCATATGTCAAAACGACGTTTAGATATGGCATCTGAAAGAATTGAAATTGTAAAAGATATTTTACAGCTTGGCGGTGCTGTTGAGCTCAGCGTGCTCGGCGAGGAAATCTGCGATTTCGGTGAGTCGCTTGAGGAGGCTTTGCACAAGGTCAGCCTTCCACGTCTCCGCCGAATACATGCTCGTGTGGTTTCCGGTGAGCTTCCTCTCGAAGTTGGGGCTGATGGTTTATGAGGCGCAAAAGCAGAATGGTCAGAATCGGCAAGCGCAAAGTTCCTTTGATAGAGAAGGAATTTGCTGAAGTTTCATCCGAAGATGTTATCGATGCCTTGCTTAAACATGGTGCTGTCATGATTCGTGACCCGAGATTCGAAGCTGAGAAAAAGAAGGCCGAGAAGCGTGGAAAGAAGGCTTTCAAAAAGTTGGGATGGTCAAAATGAGGCGCAGAAGGTTATCTCGAAAGGACGAATTTCCTTATAAGGTTGTACAGGAGGGGACTTTGATAGGTGAGGTCAGAGACCCTGCTAATGCAACTGATTTGATAATGTTTGACAGCACCAAGCCTGCCAAGTTATATAAGAATGGAAAACTTGTTGGGCTTGTGAGCAGGTTCAGGAAGTTGCGGGAGGGCAAGGTTAGGGAAACAACCGTATCGCATTTGCCTTAGGTGGTGTTGATGAGAAGGTCAAGGTTGAAGCGTGGCGGGAAGCATTTATATCATATTAGGCTTAAGCATGCTGATGACCCTGACTCGAACTTTGACCTGAGGCAGCTCGCCATGGGCGTGAAGGTCGAAATGGAACACACTACCAGCAGGGAGGTTGCCAAGGCGATCGCAAAAGCGCATCTTGCCGAAAATTCACGATACTACACTCATCTGAAAAGGATGGAGAAAGGTTGGTCGAAATGAAACGTTCAAGGTTGTCCCGCAGGGCATTTGTATGCAGGAGGCCATGGCTAGGCGTGCGTCATGCCCCCGTGCGTGCTGATGTGGTGATTTATGAAACGTAAAGGCAGGTTGCGTAAGGCAGGAAGTCCGTATGTTGTCAAAGGCATTTATGGCCTTCCGGTTGTCCGCAGGCTTGACAAGGCCAAGCTTGCGAAAATCTACAGTGGTTGGAAATCAGAAGACCTCATGCAGCGCAGGGCTGCCCTTCATGAGGCTCATGGCCGTCTCAGCGATTCCGAGTTCCTTGCTGCGATGACCGCTCTCGGGATTCCAATGAGCATCTACCTGCGTAGGCACGTTAATCTCATAGAGGACGAAATGAAGATTGTTGACAATGAGCTTAAGCGGAGGACTTTATGAAACGTTCCAGATTGTCCCGTTCGGTGAAATCATATGATCATCATCTCAGGTTCAGGACTAAGCTGCGTCATGCGTTGCATCATATTTCCCGTGAGACCGGTGAGCCTGTCCATAAGCTTGAGGCCAATGTTCTTGCCGAATATGAGAAGCTGCCTTGGCAGAAGCGCTACGCATTCCGCAATGCGGTTGTCCTTGGCGGTTTGTCTTCTGCCATCCTTGCCGTAGGCGCTTTCTTTCCTGTTGTCCTGCCGCTTGCGTCGATGCCGTTTGGCGTGGAGGCTGGCGCTGAGGCCGCTGAGGCCGTTCATCGCCGTTTCGAGAAAAAGAAGCTGGAGGAACTCAGATGAGGCGTTCACGTCTGTTCAGGGTGTTTGGCAGGATGGTGAAGCCTTTCCATGTTTCCAATGACCTCGAAAAGCTGGATGACATTTTCGTGATGCGTGCGCATGGCGTGCCTTGGGAGAACATCTCCAAGCAGTATGCCGCCAAGCCTGAGAATCTTAAACTCTGGGTCGCCAAGCAGCACGGCAAATTCTACAGGAACTATTGTTTCTCCCATCAGGGTCGTGATTACAAACTCAGGGAGCTGATGTGATGTTCCAGCGCAGCCGCCTCAGGCGCAAGAGGCTCACTATCGGGGAATGGCGTAGGGATGCCCAGCGGGTTTTGGAGCGCAGGCTTGGCAGTACCCGTCTCGCCAAGGATGTTGTGAAGGAGATTGAGGCTGCCATTTCAGAATATCGCAAGTTGCACAAGGACGAGTTTGCCGCAATCGGAAAAGCCGCTCGCAGGTTGCACAAGAGGGGGAGGGTATGAAGTCTGGCCGGTTGCGCAGGGTCGGCAGGGGCATCCGTATGAGGTTGAGCCCATCATATTATCGCCGTCTTGTTCATTACATGAATCAGGGTCTTTCTTTTACTGAGGCATCCGTTCTGGCCAAGCGGGATGCCGCTTTGTCATGATTTTGGTGTTGACCTGTTGCCATTTTCGATAGGTTTTTAAGCTCTTGTTTTAATTTATGGTTATGAAGTTCTATGCGCTTTTCTTTGCGGCATTTTTTGCAGCAGTTTTTTCACTTCTGGCTGGAAGCGTTTCTGCGGAATATGATTGTAGCATTTGCGAAGACCAGTGCATTGGTTCTGCCTATTGCACGGGTTTCAGTGGGGTTTGCCCAGAGTGTGACCCTGATAACTGCTTTCATTGCGCATTATATGTTTATTGTTCACCCTGTCAATGTAGCATCTCATCATGTAGTGCGCAATGCGAGACCGATAATGAATGCCCTGATGAGTGTTGGGGGATAAATAACACTGTAATGGTAGACAATTATTGCAGGAATGAAGGGTTCTTACCAGATTGTATTTGTGATTCTCAATATGTTGGCTGCATAAAGGATTCCTGCGGTGCAACCTGTGATTCCAATGATGATTGTGCCTGTTCAGGAAATCAGACTTATGTTGGGGCTTACTGTGACACTGGTGAAGGCAATTACTATGTTGGGTGTGATTGCCAAAACCAGACTAACTTGCAGTGCGTAAAGGACAGTTGTGGAGCGGGATGCGATTCAGATGATGACTGTTCCGAAGGTTATGAATGCAATTTGAGTTGTTCGTGTGAATCGTCAGTTCCGAAGGAATTGACCGTCTGCTCTTCTGGTTGCAATTACACGACAATACATGATGCCGTTGGAAACGCAAGTTCAGGTGACACAATCATTGTCTATGAGGGCATTTATGATGAGCAGGTTGTCATAGGCAAAAATCTCACTGTTGAGGGGGCTGGTGATAACACTATAATAAGACCATCTTCTGCTTCGGTGCTTTCGCAGGTATTCACTGGTCTCTTCTGGTATGGGGGAACGAAGAACGTTGCTGGCATTATTGTGGCTAATGTTCCTAGTGGCATTAATGTCACGATAAGAAACCTGAAAGTTGATGAAAGTAACGTCACCACCAAGCCAGTTGGGTCTGATTATCTTGCTGGAATCTTCTATCGTGAAACTGGGGGAACAATAGACAATGTAACCATAACTGGTGGTGGTGCTTGGAGCGGAACGGATAGAGGCTATGGCATTTTCCTATCTTCGGCAAGCAATGACGTTGTTGTTGAAATCAAGGACTCGGAAATCGACAATTATGACAAGAATGGCATAGAGGTTATGGGAAACCAGCTTACAGCCAACATATACAATAATATCATAACTGGTCGTGGGTCTGTCAGTGATGAAGTCCAGAACGGCGTTAATGTCGGCAGGGATGCCGTTGGAATCGTGAACTACAACACAATCAGCAATCTCGCATACCAGCCAGCAAGTTCTTTGTCTGCTGGAATATTGTTTTATCACTATGTCACGCCGACAGGAAAAACAGCCATAACGACAGGCAATGTCGTGACCAACTGCCAGATAGGGATTATATTCAAGAATGCCAACAGTTCTGCACAAAACAACATAGTTTCTGGAGGGACTGTTGGGCTTGATGGCATATTTTCACAGCCCAATTATGCGGGAGTATATACGGCTTCTTTTGTAAATAACACCGTAAGCAACATGACGAACAGGAGTGCGATTGATGCTGAAACTTATTCCACCCTTACTCCTCCAAATGGAGCGACTCTCATAGCTTCCATAATAAACAACACGCTCACAACTGGCTATGGCACGGCAGATGGCATTTACATTGGGGGAGGTGCTGGAGGTGTTGTCGCTACAATTTCTGGTAACACCATATCTGGCTTCGGGGAATATGGAATAAATCTTGGGGATGCACGGGTATCTGGTGCAAATGTGACAAGCAATGCCATTACCAACAACCTGCGGGGCGTGAGTATTGGGGCATCGGTTAATGCTTCTAACATTTTTGTCAACCTTAATAACATTGCTGAAAATCAGGATTATAACGCCTATAACGGAGGTTCAGGAATTCTTGATGCTGAAACCAACTGGTGGGGTTCTGCCCCTCCTGATACTGGCAAATTCAGTGGCAACATAACATATTATCCTTTCTGCATGAATGCCGAATGTTCGCTTACCATGGATGACGAACTAAGCGGATTCGTAGGCAACACCACTGATTTTTCGGCAATTGCTGACTGGGAAAACGTGACGTTGGTTCTTGAAACTGGGGGAGGCATAATAGAATGGGATGATGGCGTAAACCTGACGGGAAGCTCGCTGAGGTTCAGTGACATGGTCAGCATTGCCTCTAGGCGCATAAGCGTGGATTCGGCTTCGATGCCCGAGCTGGCGGGTTCTGTGGTCATCACGTTTTACAATTCCGGTTTCAATGCCATGAACAAGTTTTTGGTTTACAGGAATGGCATCATATGTCCGGATAGTGTTTGTTACTTCAAGCAGGTGTCTGGAAGCCGTGTCATTGTCGGGGTAACCGCTTTATCAGTTTATGAACTTAGTGGTTCTGGCATAGGTGAGGTTCTTGGCGAGAGCGGTGAGGGTCTGGGTTATTTCCTCAATGCCATAACAAACCCTGTTGTCAACATAATCCTTGGCCTTGGCCTTGTTGCGGGAATCCTGATGGTCTTCTTTGGCATAGGTTCTGCTGTCAGGAAGGCTGTTGTTGCCCCGAGGGTATGATTTTGGCATGACATTCTGCCATTTCCGAAAGCCATTTAAAGCATGGGGCGAATTAATTTTATGAAGCGCAAGTCCAGACTTTCCAGAAGCGAGAAGTCACGAAAGCGTGACAGGCTTGATGACCTCAGGCCGGATGAGGACATGTCCCTCCTGAAAGTCGTTGATGACATGAAGTCTGATCTCCACGATAGTCATGAGGAGCTCACCAGAATTGCCGCCGAGGACGAGGCGCATCTCCAGAAAAACCTGAAGGTCGCCCGTCAGCTCATGGAGTCTGGCCAGCATGATCATACCCTCCTGAAGGTCGAACTTGACAATGAGCCTGCCGATGGCGAGGGCAGGGTTGCGTTCCTGCGTGCTGAGGATTTTCTGCATTTTGACAGCATTGAGGTTGAGTCCGTCTATACGGGCAATGTCCACACTGTGCCACGCACGTCCGTTGCGAAAATTATTGGTCGGGTTGGCCACGAGACTGCGCCCGAGCACGTGGGCGGCCTTGGCGTTGTCGAGAGGGGCGATTGAATGAGAAGGTCGAGATTATCACGTCATTTGTCACGTGAAAGCAGGATGAAAAAGCAGGGCAGGATTCGTGACATAAATGACAAAGGAATAATCCAGCGTTTAGTTCGTACTGGAAAGCATCTTGGGACGAGCGTTATTCCGGCCTTTATGGATGTTCGGTCTAAGACTTTTAACTTATATGAGGTGCGTGGCGGTTTTCTTGTCACAAATCATTATGGTGATGAACTGGTTAATGCCAGTTTATATAAATCTCTTGATGCTTTGAAGGTGCATTATCCGAAAGGTTTGAAGGAGTTTAGAATTTACCACCTTCCTTTGTTACCGATGATGTGATTGTTATGAAACGTTCCAGAATGCCACGAAGTCCGAGAAGGCTTCCTGTTGTCAGGTATCATGGCAAGCTTTACTACAGGGATGACCGGCTGCACGAGCTTCGTGCGGTGGATGACCCGTTCAATGTCATTCGGTTTTACATTCTTCACTAGGTCATATTGGCGTTATGCCCGAGCTACCTAAAGTCATGCCTGAACCTCCGAGGGGGACGGGTTGTTCCGACCGTCCTCCTCACAAATTTTTTAGGATAGATATGAAAAAAGGTCATGCGCCCGACAGGGTCAGAAAAGTGGAAAAGCGTTCTGGCGGTTAGCGTGGTCTGGCCAAGTCGCACAAGTGTCATTTATGCCCTATGGCTTATCATGACGATCGCAACCTGCGGCTTCATCTGGAAAGCTGGCACAACGTGCGTGGCAGCTCTTCTAAATCAGCCTGAGAATCTGTTCAGTCGCAGATGCCGCATCACGCTGGCCGCTGGCCGCTTGTGCCACTATGCAGTAAATCTGCTTTGTGAAGTCAGTCGGAAATGGGTTTGTCTGGTTTATTCCGCTGAAGCGGAATTTCGTCTGGTTTAACCTGTTGTTCTTGTTCCGGTTTTCCGGTATTTTCGCCCTGATCCTTTTCGCTGAATTCGCCTTCGTCATATGCCTCTTCCTCCTCTTCCTTTATTTTCTTTTCAACCTCCCTGCGTTCCTGTTGCACGAGTTCAATGTCCATGCCTGACCTTTCCGCTTCTTCCTTGTCGGCTTTGGTCTGCCATGCCGGTTCTTCGGGTTCTTCCTCTTTGTCCGCCGCTTCTGCTTCGCCACGTTCGTCTTTCTGGTGTTCTTTTCTCATTGTGTCCAGCTCATTGAGCCCTATGTCCATGCGTGCAATCTCGACGATGTCGTCTATCTCGCTTTCCGTAAGGTCACGGAAAATCTGTCTTGCCATTATGCGCTGCTTCTTCTTGTTGCCAGCTTCTATGAACACGGGCTGGCTTCTCAGCCATACGCCCAGCTTGAAGCGTTCCTCGTGGTGGAAGCCTGTTTCCCTTCCCTGCTCCTGAGCGATCCATTTGTCCTTCTTGATTTCGTACATTTCCTCGATCATGGAGTCGAAATCCGGCCTGTGCAGCTTGTATTTGTTGTCCAGACGGTATTGCGACCAAGCACTCTCCGGCATTTTCTGGTAGTTCGGGTCTTGCAGTTTTGGCACTATCACATAGCCGAGCGGTTGCATGAGGCCGAGAATCGACTTGCGCAGGTCATAGACAATTAATCTGCAAAGCTTCAAAGTCAAATCTTTTCCGTACATTTCAAATCCATAGACTGAAAACCGCAGCATCATGACAATTCATGATGCCTTTACGGGCAATAAAGTTACGACTGTTCCTGCTCTTTTGGGCAGAGAACATCTGTCGGGTATATCCATATGCTATGGATGCACAACTTGGCTATGATGTTCTGTATTTATGGGTTGTTGCGGTTTCGCATACAGCAGTCCATTATGCCCATTGGGAAAGACAGAAGGTTTCCCGTCTGCTTTTTTCCTCACGGAATGATCCGCTTCCAAATTTCGCCTCTTTCTGTTCGTCTATTCCCAGATGAGTTGCATTGTGCAACTCTCCATATGGTAGACTTCATTGAACTTGGAAAACTTGACTTTGGCATAGTATTCGGATTCATTACCGCAGACATGATGGACTGTATACGGAACTCCTGTCAGGCTGGAAATGTAAGAGCACCAAGATATTGCCACTGTGGATTTGCCTGATCTCGTTTCCCCTTTTATGGCAAAATTAATGTTCTCACGCATCCTGACTTTGTAGCTTATGTAGCCGTAAATCTTGTCCGTTATGTTGATGTTCAGTATTTCTGCGAACCGAGGATTCGTTTGCATTTGCATCTGGATTTTATGCTCAGACATTGGGTCAATCTGAAAATTCAAGTCTTTCAAGCTTATCTTCACCATAGGTCACCTCCATATTCAACTCGCATATGATTTTACGAGAGCATCAAGCCTGTCTTGTTTTCGTTTTATATTGGCCAAGGTTGTCAGTAATATACATCTGTTCAAGCTTATTTTTAGAAATATCTAGTTTATGCATATGTTATATACTATCGACACAAAACTTATAAATCCTTGACACCCAATAGTTTGCGGGGAAGCACTGGTGGGGTTGTGCGCAGGGCAGAAAATCTGCTTTGCGCGAGCCTCGCTATCTCACTACCGGCAAAGGGGAGGCGAAAGGAGTTCACATGGACTGTGCGCCTTTCGGCCTTCCTTTGGTCGGGCTGAAAATAACTTTGTGTTAAGTCTGAAAAATAGCTCAAATGCGATGCAGAGTTATTTTTGGGTCATTTGAACCTGTTTGTGGGGTGTCTGCCATTTTCGAAAGCCATTTAAAGCGCCTGTCTTTAATTAATTGTATGAGGCCGGATTTGTCAGTCTTTGTAGCTGTCTTTATCTTCGTGCTTTTCGCATTTCTCGTTCCTGCTGTGGCCGCAGAGGCCGAATACACGAATGGTATTATTGCGATGCGCTACTGCACTGGTATAGATGTGCTTAATGGTTGTTACGACATATCGTATCCTTTTAATCCTCGTGTTGCGTGTTCACCTGATAACAGTAGGTGTGTCATGCTTGTTTATGAGAATCGTTCTGATATCAAGGCCATTCAGGTTAAATACTCAACGGGTATTGCTGGCCGCCATTTCGAAAATCTGGGTTATGGCTGTGCTGCCACGGGTTTTGGAGCATGGTGGGATGCCGTATTCGGAGGCTGCATTCAGGTGGGCAGCATAGCCGTAGACTATACATCTTATCTGCGGGGTTACTATGATAACTTTAACCTGCCGTATGATGTGGTCTACTACAATGGTGATTTCTACATTATGTATGTGAAGCTCATTGGTGGCATGTTTGATCCAGAGACTTA
>Ga0315296_10000911_pt1 | contig 26215 bp, 17 predicted proteins | sample YL17G14_18_MG_FD_203921 | JGI IMG/M metagenome (GOLD analysis project Ga0315296, IMG submission 203921) | Sediment microbial communities from Yellowstone Lake, YNP, Wyoming, USA - YL17G14_18 | ecosystem: Environmental > Aquatic > Freshwater > Lake > Sediment | place: USA: Wyoming | collected... | reverse complement strand
GTGGACGCGCCCTGTTCTGGGGAGGGGATGTTTTCCCGCAACGTGCAGGCCGTGCTGGACTGGGGCGTCGCCACGGTGAAAGGAAACGCCCGCCGCCAGAAGGCCATCCTCGCTCAGGCCGCCCCGCTGGTGCGCCCCGGCGGGCGGCTGCTCTATTGCACGTGCACCTTCGCGCCGGAGGAGAACGAAGGCGTCATCGCGGACTTTCTGGCGCAGTATGCCAATTTCGGACTGGCCGATTTGCCCGACGTCCCAGGGTTGGCCCCTGGGCATCCCGAGTGGATCGGCGGACCGGCAGACTTGCAGCGCACGGGACGGCTGTGGCCGCACAAGGGGCCGGGACACGGCCACTTTTACGCGCTGTTGCGCCGCCGGGGTGAGCCACCTGGGGATTTGCCAGCCCAGTGGTCCGGCACAGACGTGCCGGAGTGGGCTCTGACGCTGTACCGCCAGAGCCTGGGGGAGGTGCTGGTTCAGGCGCCGCCAGAGGAAGGGCTGATCCTCACCAGAGATAGCGACTTTTGCGTTACGCCGATGGCCCCGGAACTGTGGGCCGACCTGCGCGTCGTGCGGCCCGGCTGGCGGGTCGCCGCGCTGCGCCACGGCGCAGTCGTGCCCGACCACGCGCTGGCGCTGGCCTTGCGCCCGCAGGAGGTTCGGGCTGTCCTCGACCTGGAAGCCGATGATCCCCGTGTGGCCCAGTACCTGCAGGGCGGTTCCTGGCACGACGAGCGGCCGCCAGGGTTCATATTGGTCACCGTAGATGGCTTTCCCCTGGGGTGGGCCAAACGCGGCGGAGGCCGCCTGCACAGCCGCTACCCCGTCCACCTGCGGCTAAAGTGAGGGATGATTGTCTTGGGGAGGTCAACATGAGATCGAGAGTGTACATCCCTGTTCTGATCTGTCTCGTGTGTCTTGCGTCAGGCAGCCTGTGTTCGGCGCAGGGCACGACCCCGGACGAATACCCGGAATGGAACAACCACCCCGAGATCTTTCAGGTCAACCGGGAGCCGGCCCACGCCACGCTGATGCCGTATCCCGACGTTGCCTCGGCGCTGGCGGGCGACATAGCGGCCTCCCCGTACTACCTGTCGCTCAACGGGACGTGGAAGTTTAACTGCGCCCACGACCCATCCCAGCGGCCGGCTGATTTCTACCAGGACGGGTACGACGTCAGCGCCTGGCGCGAGATCCTGGTGCCCGGTAACTGGGAGACGCAGGGGTGCGACAAGCCGATCTACACGAACGTCACGTATCCCTGGACGGGCGTTGAAAACCCGCGCCCGCCGTTTGCCCCCACCCAGTACAACCCGGTCGGCTCCTACAAGCGCTCGTTTGTCCTGCCCGACGGCTGGGATGGCCGGCGCATCTTCCTTTCCTTCCAAGGGGTGAGTTCAGCCTTTTACGTGTGGGTCAACGGCCAGTACGTGGGCTACGGCGAGGACAGTTTCACGGCCAAGGATTACGACGTCACGCCGTTCGTCAAGCCCGGCTCCAACGACGTTGCAGTCGAGGTGTACCGCTGGTCGGACGGGAGTTGGCTGGAAGACCAGGACATGATCCGCCTGAGCGGCATCTTTCGCGAGGTCTACCTGTTCTCCACGCCCACCGTCCACGTGCGCGATTTTCGGTACGTCACGAACCTGGACGAGGATTACGTGGACGCGACGTTCACGGTCAAAGCCAACGTCAGGCACTACCTGCCGTCGGCCCCGGCCGGATACACGGTCGAGGCGATGCTGTACGACGCCGAGGGCCACCCGGTGCTGGCCGCGCCGATGCGCATGGACGTGGCGTTCGGCGGCAACGCCGAGGTTCTGGTCTCGCAGGACGTGCCCGTCACGAACCCGCTCAAGTGGTCAGCCGAGACGCCGTACCTGTACATGCTGGTGTTGAGCCTGAAGGACGGGTCGGGAACGCTCGTCGAAACCGAAAGTTGCCGGGTCGGCTTCCGCGAATTCGAGTTACGCAACAACCGGATGACGATCAACGGCCAACCCATCGTCTTCAGAGGGGTGAACCGGCACGAAATTGACCCACAGACCGGGAAGGCAGTGGATTACGAGCGCATGGTGCAGGACATCCGCATCATGAAGCAGTTCAACGTCAACGCGGTGAGGACCTCTCATTATCCGAACAATCCGCTGTGGTACGACCTGTGCGACGAGTACGGCATTTACGTGATTGACGAGACGAACCTGGAGAGCCACGGCATGATGGAGGTTCTGCCGGACAGCAGGCTGGAGTGGACCGACGTTTGCATAGACCGGCTCAGGAGCATGGTCGAACGGGACAAGAACCATCCGTCGGTGTTGCTCTGGTCGCTGGGGAACGAAGCCGGCGGCGGGAGTAACTTTATCACCATGCGGGACTGGGTCCACCAGAACGATCCGACCCGGCTCGTGCACTACGAAGGGGACGAGGCGGCCTCGGACGTGCGCAGCCGGATGTACCCGTCCGTGGAAGAGTTTGCCAGGCTGGGCGCAACGGCGGTCCTGAAGCCGGTCATGTTGTGCGAATACGCCCATTCGATGGGCAACAGCACCGGCGACCTGTACCAATACTGGGACGAGATCGAACGCTACCCCCAACTCCAGGGCGCGTTCATCTGGGATTTTGTAGACCAGGCACTGTGGTGGCCCAGGCCGGCCGGATATGGGGTGGGCGAATACCTGTCGTACGGCGGCGATTGGGGCGACAAGCCCAACGACGGCAACTTTTGCGCCAACGGGTTGGTGTTTGCTGACCGGACCGTGCAGCCCGAACTCTACGAGGTGAAGAAGGTCTACCAGGCGATCAAGGTCAGGGCGGTGGACCTGTTGAACGGGCAGGTACAGGTTGACAACCAATTCCTCTTTACCAACTTGAACGCTTACGACGGCGCCTGGGCACTCCTGGCAGACGATCAGGTGATCGCCTCGGGCGCGCTGTCGAGTGCCGACCTGGACATTGCGCCGCTGGCCAGCAAGGCCGTGACGGTTGACCTGGGCCGCCCGGCCCTGCAAGCGGGCGTGGAGTACTGGCTCAATTTCAGTTTTACGCTGAAGGAAGATACGCTGTGGGCGGAGCGCGGGCACAAGATTGCCAGCGAGCAGTTCGAGGTGCCGTTCGACGTGCCGCCTCAGATACCGGAGGACGAAAGCCGCATGGATGCCCTGGTGGTGGATGACGGCAGCGAAACCGTGACGATCTCCGGCACCCGGGGCGGCGACGGTTTCCAGATCGTGTTCGACAAGGCCACCGGCACGCTTTCTGCGTGGACGTACGCGGGCACTCCACTAATCAGCCAGGGCCCCGTGCCCAACTTTTGGCGCGCGCCCAACGACAACGACAAGGGGAATCGGCTACCCGGCCGCTGTGGCACCTGGCGTTACGCCGGCCGGGACCGGCAGGTGAACCAGGTGACGGTGACAAAGATTTCTGACAGGCACGTGCACATTGACGTGTACTTTACATTCCCCACCCGTCCTCCCTCCAGCGGCACGGCCTCCTACACCGTCTACGGGAGCGGGGACGTCGTCGTCCAGAGCACGCTCACTCCCGGCAGCAGTTTGCCGGAAATCCCCGAAGTGGGGATGCTCTTGACCTTGCCGGCGGGGTTCGAGCACGTCACCTGGTACGGCCGTGGCCCGCACGAGAACTACTGGGACCGCAAGACCGGCGCGCACGTTGGGGTGTATACCAGCACGGTGGACGATATGTTCGTCCCGTACGTTGAGCCCCAGGAGACCGGCAACCGCACCGACGTGCGCTGGGTGGCGCTGACGAACGATGCGGGCGCCGGCCTTCTGGCGGTCGGGATGCCTGAGATGGAGATCAACGCGCTGCATTACACGCCGTGGGAACTGGAGAGCAAGGCCCATCCGTATGAACTCGTCCGCAGCGACGAGGTCATCCTGCGCCTGAATTACCACCAGATGGGCGTGGGCGGCGACGACAGTTGGGGCGCTCGGCCCCACCCCGAGTTTACCCTGTATTCCAACCAGTCCTACTCGTACACCTACAGGCTCTCGCCCCTGGGTTCAGCCCAATCGCCTATGGCGTTGAGCAAACAGGTCTTTCCCGGTGCGCTGGCCCCCACTTTGCTCCCATCTCCACTCCCGCCTCCACCTGCGCCACCCCCGGCCCAGAAGCCCCTGCTGGTGTGGCTGGGCCTGGTGGCCGCCATTATCCTGGCCGCAGCGATCATACTGTGGACCCATTTCCGACGACGCAGATCAGCCCGCTCCAACCATCATCCCGAGCGCCCATAGGACCAGCACGTTTCACGCAACATGCATCACGAAACACGAAACACGAAACACGCATCACGTTTCACGTTTCACGAAGGAGGAGGTACCCTCCCGCAGGTTGTTATGGAAACCTGCGGGAGGGTGACCACTACGAGGAGGAATTGAAGATGAGTCAGAATGCCAACGTGACGCGGTACGAACCGACGTGGGAATCCCTCGAAGCATACTCGGTGCCGGATTGGTACGTGGATGCCAAGTTCGGCATCTTTATCCACTGGGGCCTCTACTCGGTGCCTGCCTTCGGCAACGAGTGGTACCCGCGCAACATGTACCTGCAGGGTTCGCCCGAGTTCGAGCATCACGTACAAACGTACGGCCCCCAATCCCGGTTTGGCTACCAGGACTTTATCCCCGCGTTCAAAGCGGACAAGTTCGATCCCGATGCCTGGGCCGGGCTGTTCAAGCAGGCCGGGGCCAGGTACGTCGTCCCGGTGGCCGAGCACCACGACGGCTTCGCCATGTACGACTGTTCCTTCTCGAAGTGGAATGCCGCCAGGATGGGACCGCAGCGCGACGTCGTCGGCGAACTGGCCCGTGCCGTGCGCAAGCGGGGCCTTACTTTTGGCCTCTCGAGCCACCGCGCGGAGCATTGGTGGTTCTTAAACGGGGGGATGCAGTTTGACTCGGACGTGCGGGACGCGCACTATGCCGATTTCTACGGCCCGGCCCGCCCTAACACGGCAGAATGGCACAGCAAGGACTGGAAACCCAGGCCGGATGCGAAATTTCTCGACGACTGGCTGGCTCGCACCTGCGAACTGGTGGACAAGTACCGCCCCCAACTCGTCTGGTTCGACTGGTGGATCGAGCAGATCGTGTTCGAGCCTTACCTGCAAAAGTTTGCCGCCCATTACTACAACCGTGGCCTGGAGTGGGGCCAGGGCGTGGCGATCAACTACAAGAACCAGGCTTTTCCCGAGGGCACGGCGGTGTACGACGTCGAGCGGGGGCAACTGGCCGGTATCAGCCCCCGCTTCTGGCAGACGGACACGTCGGTGTCGAAGAACTCGTGGGGCTACGTCGAGAAGCAGGACTATAGGACGGCGGGCAGTTTGATCGGCGACCTGGTGGACATCGTCAGCAAGAACGGCACGCTGCTGCTGAACGTTGGCCCCCGTCCAGATGGCACGCTCCCGGAAGCGGAGCAGGCGCTCCTGCTGGAGATTGGCCGGTGGCTGGCGGTCAACGGGGAGGCGATCTACGGCACGCGCCCGTGGCAGGCCTTCGGCGAAGGCCCCACGCAGGTCGGCGCAGGGTCGTTCACCGATACCCGGCGCGCGGCTTTCACCAGCCAGGACATCCGGTTTACGACGAAAGGGAACGCGCTCTACGCGCTCTGCCTGGGCTGGCCGGAGGAGGGCGAAGTGACTGTCCAGTCGCTCGGTACTGGCTCTCCAATCAGTGCCGGGACGATCGCGCAGGTTGCTATGCTCGGCTCGCCGCAGGTGTTGACCTGGTCCCAGGACGAGCATGGGCTGAAGATAAGAACACCATCAGAGAAGCCTTGTCAGCATGCCTATACGTTCAAAATCCTGATATCCGGTCATAATTCCGCCGATATCCCAGCCCGGGGGTCGGACGCCCGGCTTGGATCGGGAAAACCCCGCTGAAGCGGGACGTCCTAGTGGGCTCAACTGTCCCCGGACCATTCACGACCAGATCTCAGCAAAATCACACTGAAATAGGGGGTGGAACTGCCATGGACGACGTGACGCCTGAAGCGGGACGTCCTAGCGGGCTCAACTGTCCCCGGACCATTCACGACCAGATCTCAGCAAAATCACACTGAAATAGGGGGTGGAACTGCCATGGACGACGTGACGCCTTTGTTCGTGCCTCTGCAGGTGAAATCCAAAACCCTGCGCAACCGCATCGTGATGCCGCCGATGGTGGTCAACCGCGGGCTGACCACGCCGGAGGGCTGCCGGTGGTATGGCCGGCGGTCGGCCGGCGGCGTCGGGCTGGTCATCGTCGAGGCCTCCGACGTCGTGCGGTTTGGCTCCGAGTATACGGCCGAGAACCTGCGGCCGCTGGTCAAGGCGATCCACCAGGGCGGCGCGCTGGCGGCGATTCAACTCTTCCCCGGCACGCGCGGCCAGGCGATTCAGCCTGCGCAACTGGCGCGCCAGGACCTCCAGCAACTGCTGGCCCACTACCGCACGGCCGCCGAGGCGTGCGCCGGGGCCGGTTTCGACGCCGTCGAGCCGCACGGCGCGCACGGCTTCTTGCTCAACCAGTTTTTCTCGCCCGTGCAGAACCGGCGCACCGACGAATACGGCGGCACGCTCGACGGGCGCATGCACCTGGCGCTGAGCATCGTCGAGACGATCCGGCCGATCGCCGAACGGGCGGAGATGCTGATCCTGTATCGCCACACGCCGGTGGGGCCGGGTTACGGCATCGCAGAGAGCCTGGCGCTGGCCGGGGAACTGGTCAAGGCCGGCGTGGATATCCTGGATATGTCGCCGGCGAGCGACGCCGCCCCCGGCGACCGGGCAGCGCCTTTCATGCGGCTGGGCGTTCCGGTGATCGCGGTGAACGAACTCGACCGCGTGGAGCGTGCGCTCGAGGTGCTGCGCGAGAAACGTGCCGCGCTCGTGGCGGTGGGGCGCGGGCTGATCGCCGACCCCGACTGGCCGGCCAAGGTGCGCGAAGGCCGCCTGGGAGAGATCGTCGCCTGTACGGGTTGCGACCAGTGTTTTACCGACCTGGACCAGGGCGTGCCCGTCGGGTGCAGCCAGTGGAATTGACGAACGGACAAGTAGTTTAGATACGTAAACCCCGCTGGCCTTGCCGATCAGCGTCGCGCCGTCCGAATCCAATAGCACAAATTCGTACCAGGCCAAGCGCCGTTGGTCATCGGGGAACGTCACCTGCATCAGGATCGGCCCGTAGGTGATAAACGGAGCGTCCACACCTGCCCGCCGGCCTCGGCCGTGCATAGCCCCGCCAACGCACACCCGGCACAGTGCGTGGCACATTCGCCGCCCACCCGCTTCAGGTAGCCCATACGGGCCAGGTCTTCCAGCATCGCCTCATGAACAATGAACCAATGAACAATGAATCAATGAACAGTGTGTATCCGTCTCATCCGTGTTTATCCGTGTTCCCACAAGTTATGATAATCTGACCAACGTCGCCAGCCAGAACACTCCAATACCGGCTGCCCACGAGACGAGCAGCAGGAACCCCACGCTGAAGAGCGTCCAGCGCCACGAGCCGGTCTCCTGCCGGATGGCGGCGACCGTCGCCACGCACGGAATGAACAGCATCTGCACGACCAGGAAGGCCAACCCCGTAGCAGCCGGGAACGTCGCCGCCAGCGTCTCTGCCACGCCGGCCTTCCCGCCCGGGCCGAGGAGGACGCCCAACGTGGCGATCGAGTTCTCCTTGGCGACGAAACTGGTCAACAAGGCTACCACCAGCCGCCAGTCGAAGCCCATCGGCCGGCCGAGCGGCTCCAGCCACCGGCCGATGCGGGCCAGGAAACTGGTGTCCACGTTTCCATACGGGAGCACCGAGAGTGCCCACACCACGACCGAGACCGCCAGGATCAGTGTGCCGGCCTTTTTGACGAAGGCCAGGCTGCGCTGCCACACCAGCAGCCCGATCGTGCGCCAATTGGGAAGATGGTAGAGCGGGAGTTCCATGATAAACGCCGCCCGCTGGCCCCGGAAGATCGTCTTGTTGATCAGTACGCCGGAGAGGGCCAGCACCGCCAGCGACAGGACAACCAGCCCCCAGGAGACGAGCATGGCGGCGGAACCGAAGAAGGCCGGCGCCAGCAACGCGATCACTGCCATGCGGGCCGTGCAGGGAACGAGCGGTGCCAACAGGATGGTCAGCAGCCGCGCGCGGCGGGATTCGATCACGCGGGTGCCCAGCACTGCCGGGACGTTGCAGCCAAAGCCCAGGAACAGCGGCAGGAACGACTTGCCGTGCAATCCCATCAGGTGCATAAAGCCGTCCATCACGTAGGCGGCCCGCGCCATATATCCGACGTCCTCCAGCAGCCCCATGACGGCGAAAAAGATGGCCAGGATGGGCAAGAACGTGAGCACGGCTCCCACACCGCCGATCATCCCATCCGCTACCAGGCCAGCCAGCCAGGCCGGTGCACCGGACAACCCTGCGCGGGCCAGCCTTGCCAGCGTCCTCACCACGTAAACGTCCAGGAGGTTCTGTAGCGGTGTACCGACGGTGTAGGTGAGCCAGAAGATGAGCCCCAGGGCGCCTGCCAGGATCAAGAGCCCCCACAAAGGGTGGGCCGCCCAGCGGTCCAGCCGCTCCGTCAGCCCGATCTGGCCGGCCCGGGGGTGGGCGACGGCGGCGCGGATCGCCTGCGCGATCCACTCGTAGCGGCCCCCGGCCACGGCGACCAGCGCGTCGTCGTGGGCGCGCAGGACGCTATGAAGCGCCTCCCGGCGCTCGTCCGGCAGGCACGCCTCCACCATCCGCGTGATCTCCTGGTCTCCCTCCAGCAGTTTCAGCGCGACCCATTCCCGGGGATAGGGGCCCGCCACGCACGCGGCGATCAGCCCTTCGATCTCCTCCAGAATTTGCCGGTGATCGGCCCGCACCTGGGGCGGCCGGGGGGCGTATGGAACCTGCCCGTGTGCCACCTGGTCCATCTTTTCCACCAACTCGCGCACGCCTTCGTTCCGGGTGGCGACCATGGCGACGACCGGCACGCCGAGCGCCGCCTCCAACGCTGCGGGGTTGACCTGTACCCCTTCCTGCCGTGCCACGTCTATCATGTTCAGCCCGACGATCACCGGCGTGGGCAGCGCCAGGAGTTCCGCCACCAGGTAGAGGCTCCGCTCCAGGATCGCCGCATCCACCAGCGCGACGACCACGTCCGGCCGCTCGCGGATGATAAACTCGCGGGCGACGACTTCCTCGGCGGAGTTGGCGGTCAGGCTGTAGGTGCCGGGCAGGTCCACCAGCCGGTAGGTCGTCCCGTTGAAGTTGAACGTCCCTTCCTTCCGCTCGACCGTCTTGCCGGGCCAGTTGCCCACGTGCTGGTCGAGGCCGGTCAGGAGGTTAAAGACGGTGGACTTGCCTACGTTCGGCTGTCCGGCCAGCGCGACCAGCACCGTCCGTGCTTCCACAGATCTTTCTTTATCCGCGTTCATCTGCGAAAATCTGCGTCCCAATGCTCTATACTGGCCTGCGGCGCACCTTGACTCCCCCGGCCTCGCCGCGACCGAGCGCAATTCGAGCACCCCGCACCCGTGCAATGAGCGGCCCTCGGCCATAGTTCTGCACGACGGTGACCTCCGCCCCCGGCGTGAACCCCAGCGACGTCATGCGCCCCAGCAGCCCCCGACCGCCGGCCAGTTCAACCACCACGCCCGTTTCACCGGGGTGCAGGGCACTGAGCGATACGTTCTCGCCATTGGACGTCGCCGTTGGAGCGGGAGCGGAGTCCCCAACTTGTTGGGGGCTTGTGCCGGAAACCCGAACAAGTTCGGGACTCCGATACTGGCCTCTCCCGAACTTTCGACTCATATCCGTTCTCCTGTCTCCCCTTGACACCGGGCGCAATAGCCGCTCAGATCCAAATGCGCGCTGACCACACGTACACCCTCCCGCTCGCGTAACTCCTGCTCGATCTGCACGACCAGCGGGGTATCGAACTCGATCACCTGGCCGCAGCCCAGGCAGGTGAAGTGGTAGTGAGGGCTGTCCTGCACGGCTTCGTAGTGGCCGTGCTCTTCGCCCAGGTGGTGGTGCTCCACCAGTCCCATCTCCTGCAGTGCACCCAACGTGCGATAGACGGTCGCCAGGCTGATGCTGGGGTCGTGCCGCTTGACCCGGTCGTGCAGCGCCTCGGCGTCCAGGTGCCCGCTGCTACTCTCCAGCACCTCCAGAATCAGGCGGCGCTGAGAGGTCAACCGCCGCCCCGCCGCCCGAAACACGTCCCGCAGACGATTCGTTGGCTCACTCATACGCTATCCCTCTACTGCAAATGATTATCATTAGCAATATTATACACCACTTTACCTCGTTTGGCAAGCCCCCGTTCGTAATTCGTAATCCGTAATTCGTAATTCGTAATTCGTAATTCGCGATTTGCCGATTTGCTGATTTGCTGATTTGCCGATTTGCCATTTGCCCCCTGCTTGCTATAATGTGCCCATCCATACCAACACGGAGGTACCCCCATGCCCAAAATTGCACTCATCGGTGCCGGCAGTGTTGTCTTCACGCGCAACCTGTGCAGCGACATCCTGTTGACGCCTGCGCTGCAGGAGAGCACGATTGCGTTGATGGACATTGACCCGGCGCGGCTGGCCCAGGCGCGCGACCTGGTCCAGGCCATCGTGGAGCAACGGAAACTCAAGGCCCGCGTGGAGGCCACGACCGAGCGGCGGGAGGCCGTGCGGGATGCGGATTATGTGATCACCACCTTCCAGCAAGGTGGGCTGGAGGCCTACGCGCTGGACATCGAGATTCCTCAGCGCTACGGCGTGGAGCAATGCGTAGGCGACACGTTGGGGCCGGGCGGTGTCTTTCGGGCGCTGCGCACGATCCCCGTCCTGCTTGATCTGTGCCACGACATGGACGACCTGGCGCCGGACGCGCTGCTGATCAACTACGTCAACCCGATGGCGGCCAACTGCTGGGCGGTGGACGTGGCGACGGGGCGCCCCTGCGTGGGCCTGTGCCATAGCGTGCAGGGCACCAGCGAGATGCTGGCCGCGTGGATCGGCGTGCCTTACGACGAGGTAGTGTTCCTGTGCGCCGGCATCAACCACCAGGCCTGGTTCCTGGAGTTCCGGCAAGGCGACGAGGACCTCTACCCGCTGATCTGGGGAGCCATCGGGCGGCCGGAAATCTACGCCCAGGAGCCGGTGCGCATCGAACTGATAAAGTACTTTGGCTACTTTGTCACCGAGTCGAGCGGCCACGCCAGCGAGTACGTGCCCTACTTCCGCAAGGACGCGCAGATGGTGAACGAGGACCTGGTGCCGCGTTTCAAGGACCCGGCCAACCACTGGTTTGACTTTGGCCGCACGGGCGGTTACCTGCGCTACTGCATCAGCCGTTTGACAGAGGCGCAGAAGGAATACCAGGAGTTGCTCGCCGGGACCAGCAACCTGCCGACCCGCCGCACGCACGAGTACAGTTCTTACATCCTCGAAGCGATGGAGACCAACCGCCCCGCGCGCATCAACGGCAACGTGTCCAACTGGGGGCTGATCGACAACCTGCCCCAGGGCTGCTGCGTCGAGGTGCCGTGCCTGGTGGACAGCAACGGCATCCAGCCGACGACCGTCGGTGCGTTGCCAACCCAACTGGCCGCGCTCAACCGCACCAACGTCAACGTCCAGGAACTGATCGTCGAGGCGGCGTTGAGCGGCGACACGGACGCGGTGTATCACGCCGTGATGCTCGACCCGTTGACCGCGGCCGTCTGCACGCTGCCGCAGATCCGGGCGATGGTGAGCGAGATGCTGGCCGCCCAGGCCCACTGGCTCCCGCAATTCTGTTCATAGGACGCGGATCAACGCGGATGAACGCGGATTTTTGTTCAATGACGAATGGCGAATGTGCGAATCCACGAATCCACGAATCTACGAATGAACGAATGAGCGAATGGCGAATTGCGATAAGCGATATGCGATTTGCGATTTGCTGATTTGCCGATTTGCAATTTACGATTGGAGCGTATATGAGTGAGAAGGTTCGCATTGGCATCATCGGCTGCGGCGTCGGGCGCTTCCATGCCCGCGAGTATGCTTCCATGGATGACGTAGAATTGGTGGCGCTGGCCGGGCTCGATCAGGAGCGCTGCCGTGAAATTGCCGGCCAGCACAACATCCCGCGCATCTACCGCGACTACACCGAACTCCTCGCCCAGCCCGACGTTGACGGGGTGAGCGTGTGTGTGCCCAACCACCTGCACGCGCCGGTGACGATCGCCGCACTGGAGGCCGGCAAACACGTGCTGATAGAAAAGCCGCTGGCGACCACCGTCGCCGAGGGGGAGGCCATGGCGGAGGCCGCCGCGCGCGCCGGCTGCGTGCTGATGGTCGCCTTCAACTACCGCTTCCGGACTGACAGCCTGACGCTCAAGCGGCACATCGAGGCCGGGAACCTGGGCAAGGTCTATTTCGTCCATACGGGCTGGCTGCGCCACCAGGGCATTCCCGTCGGCGCTGAGGGCTGGTTCGTGGACAAGGCGCGCTCGGGCGGCGGCTGCCTGATCGACCTGGGCGTGCACATGCTCGACCTGGCGCTGTGGTTCATGGGCAGTCCGCGCGTCCTCTCCGTCAGCGCCTCCACGTACGCCGCGCTGGGGCCCCGTGGCCGGGGGCTGTTCCCCGGCACGCGCTTCCAGGGGAACGCTGCCACCTTCGACGTCGAGGACCTCGTCACGGCCTTCCTGCGCCTGGAGACCGGCGCCACGCTGCTGCTGGAGGTCAGTTGGGCTGGATACATCGAGGAGGGCGACCGCTTCTTCGTCCAGTTGTGGGGGGACGAGGGCGGCGCGGAGATGAACGTCCTCAACTATACGCGGGAAGACACGCTGCGGTTTTACGCCGACGTGCAGGGCGCGCGCGCCGAGGTCCGCCCCCAGACGGATGCGGAAAGCGCGCAGACCGTGACGGGCGAGTTCGTGCGGGCCATCCGCCAGGGCCAGGCGCGCTCGCCCAGGGTAGAGGAAGGCTTGCAGATTCTGCGGCTCATCGAAGCAATCTACCGTTCTGCAGCCGAGGGCCACGAAGTGACACTTTAGCCCACGTTCCAGGAGGAAGCATGTCCCTTCAAGACCGGGTCACCCAGGAGTTTGCACGCCGTTTCGGCGCAGCGCCCGCTTTCGTCGTGCGCGCGCCGGGGCGGGTGAACCTGATCGGCGAGCACACCGACTACAACGACGGCTTTGTGCTGCCGATGGCGATTGACCGCGCGGTGTGGATCGCGCTGCGGCCACGCAGCGACGGGCGGGTGGTATGCCACTCGCTCGACTTCGAGCAGGTGGCCGAATTCCCACTGGCCGGCCTCATCCGTGGCACGGGCTGGGCAGAGTACCTGAAGGGGGTCGCCTGGTCTTTGCAGGAGGCGGGCCACACGTTACAGGGCTGGGAGGGGGTGCTGGCGGGCGACGTGCCGATCGGGGCCGGGCTTTCCTCGTCGGCGGCGCTGGAGATGGCCACCGCCCGAACTTTTGCCGCAGTGTCGGGGCTGCCGTGGGAGGCGGCGACGATGGCGAAACTGGGGCAGCGCGCGGAGAACAAGTGGGTGGGCGTCAACTGCGGCATCATGGACCAGACGATCTCGGCGGCGGGGCTGGCCGGCCACGCGTTGCTGATTGACTGCCGCTCGCTGGAGATACAGTCCGTGCCGCTGCCGCCGGGCACGGCCGTCGTCGTGCTGGATACGGCCACCCGCCGGGGGCTGGTGGATTCGGCCTACAACGAGCGCCGCGCGCAGTGCGAGGCCGCCGCGCGCGCCTTCGGCGTCCCGGCGCTGCGCGACGTGGACCTGGCCCAGTTCCAGGCCCGGGCCGGGCGGCTGGACGACGTGACCCGTCGCCGCGCGCGCCACGTCGTGACGGAAAACGCGCGCACGCTGGAGGCCGTCGCAGCCATGCGACGGGGGGACGCTGTCACGCTGGGCCAACTGATGGACGCCAGTCACGCCAGCCTGCGGGACGATTTCGAGGTGTCGAGCGATGGACTGAACACGATGCGCGCGTGCGCCCGCCAGCAAGAGTCCTGCTACGGGGCACGCATGACGGGGGCCGGGTTTGGCGGGTGTGCCGTGGCCCTGGTCCGGGCGGATGCTGCTCACGCCTTCGCCACGGCTGTGGCCGGCTGCTACCAGGCGACCACAGGAACTGCACCAAACGTATACGTCTGCGCGGCGACGAACGGCGCGGAGGTGGTGACAGGCTAGGATCGGTTTCTCCTCACCTATGGATGGATCGCCCGGGGTAAGGTCACGGTGAACACGCTGCCCTGTTCCACCTGGCTTTCGACGGCAATCGTGCCCCCCTGGGCCTCCAGCAGCGCCCTGGCGATGGCCAGCCCCAATCCGATGCCCGGCTCAGCCGAGGCGCTTTTCCCGCGGTAGAAGCGCTCGAAAATGAGTGCCAGTGCCTCCGGCTCGAGGCCAGGGCCGGCGTCGCGGACGCTCACCGTTACGTGTTCGTCAGCGGCTTCAGCAGCCACCGTCACTGGCCCTGTGGTATGTTTGAGCGCGTTGTCCATCAGGATCAGCAGCACCTGCTTGAGCGCATCCTGATCGCCGATTACGGCCGCGTCGTCCAATGGTGTGCAGGTGATCGCCCTCCCTGGGTCGAGGAGCCTGGCCTGCCGGCACACGTCTTCGATGAGCGGCCCGACGCGGACGACGTCGCTGTGCATCAGGCGGCCCGACTCCGCGTGCGCCAGTGCGAGCAGGTCGTTCACGAGGCGGATCAGCCGGTCGCCCTCGTCGCCCATGTCATCGAGGACGTCTGCTCTGTCCTCGTGGCTGATGGATGGCTCGCGGCGCAGCAGCGCCAGATTGCCCCTGATGGTGGTCAGGGGGGTGCGCAGTTCGTGAGACACGTCGGCCACAAACTTGCGCTGTTGCTGCAGCGCCTGTTCGACCTGCTGGTAGGCGGCCTGCAGTCTCGTCAGCATGGCGTTGAAGGTGGTTGCCAGTTGCCCAACCTCGTCGTTGGGACCGGTATAATCGACGCGGCGGCCGAAATCCCGCTCGGTGCCGATGGCCTGTGCCGTCTGCGTGATACGGTGGATAGGGCGCAACACTACTCCCGATAGAATCCAACCGGTGCCAAACGCGATCATGACCGCGATCCCACTGCCGACGAGCAGGTTTCTCCTCATCGTACCGAGATATTGATCTTGCCCGGCGAGGGAGTGCGCGACCTGCACAACCTCGGTGACATTGCCCTCTACTGCGACGGGGGCGCTGTAGATCAGCAGCCGTTCATTCTCGATTGATGCAGTCTCGAGCCACGATTCCCCCCGCTGCACCGCCTCAAGTCCGGCAGCGCTGAGAGGCAGAATCACCTCCTGCAAGTTCTCCGAGCGAGAGATTACGTGTCCCTCCAGGTTGATCAGTTGTGTGTATGTGGCTGGGAAGCCGAACCTGCGGTTGCGAGCATACTCGTCTGGCGGCGGCAAGGGAGGAAATTGAAATTCTCCGAATTCGCGACCAGGTTGGCGATGCTCGACGACACGTCGCGCCAGGCCAGCAAGCAGTCGTTCCTCGTCGCGGCGCATAGACTGGTACTGTGTGCTGTAAAGCCCCCCCCCTGAGATGGCCAGGGTCAGAGCCAGGATCACAGTGTACAGCAGGGTCAAACGCAGGCGAATGGACATCTCGTCTTACTCCTCGCGCAGCACATAGCCGACCCCGCGCACCGTCTGGATCAGCCTCGCTTCGCCCGCTTCTTCCGTCTTCTTGCGCAGATAGCCGGTGTACACTTCCAGCACGTTGTCGTCGCCGCCGAAATCGTAGCCCCACACCTCTTCCAGAATCTGCTGCCGTGATAGCACCTGGCGTGGATGGCGCATCAGGTAGTGAAGGAGATCGAACTCGGTCGGGGTGAGTGCGAACAGCCGGCCGCCGCGCTGCGTTTCGCGGGTCACCGGGTCCAGGGTGAGATCGGCGTACCTGAGCGGCTGTTCCTTGCCCGTGGCGGCGGTCCGCCGCAATAGGGCGTGAACCCGCGCCAGCAACTCGGCGGGGGCGAAGGGCTTGACCAGGTAATCGTCGGCGCCGCTCTCCAGCCCTTCGACGCGGTCCTCGATGGCGTCGCGGGCCGTGAGCATCAGGATCATCGTCTCGTCGTGCACTGCTCTCAGGCGCTCGATCACCTGGATGCCGTCCAGTCCGGGCATCAGCCAGTCGAGCACGACGACGTCCGGCCGCTGTGTGTCCACTTGCTCCAATGCCCCCCGCCCATCGGTGGCGGTCAAGACGTCGAAACCCTCGTAGATCAAGGTGCGGCGCAGCATCTTGAGGAGGTTACGGTCATCGTCTACGACAAGTACAGTCGCCATGGTCAGTTCTCTTGATCGCTCTTGAGAAACCAGGTTTCTGGGAGAAACCTGGTTTCTGAGTCATCACTTCGAATTATACCATATTGTAGGCGCTGTACCTGAAAGGTAGCTGTGCGAATGCTGAGAGAATGCTGAGAAGCCGGGCGAGGTTCTCACTGAGGGGAGGTGGGCTGGCCCACAACTTCGAACGTGCCGACGAGCGGCAGGTGTTGTGAAGAGTGGCCCACCATCACCTCAACCGTCCCCGGCTGGACCACAAATTGCATCGCTTCATCGTAACAACCGAGTTGACTGGTGTGCAGAGTAAAGGTCACCGTTTTACGTTCTCCCGGCTGCAAGGTGATGCGTTTGAATCCTTTTAGCTCCTTGATGGCGCAGGGGACGGTAGCGTCGCGATGGTGAATGTAAAGCTGAACCACTTCATCGCCGGTGCGGTCGCCGGTGTTGGTCACGTCGGCGCTGACGGCGACTTGGCCACCTGCTTCAACCTCTGATTGGTCAATGTGCAGGTGGTCGAGCTTGAACGTGGTGTAGCTCAACCCATAGCCGAAGGGAAAGAGAGGCTCTCCCCGAAAGTACCGGTAGGTGCGGCCTTCCATCTGATAGTCTTCAAAGGGGGGCAGGTCCTCTGCCGATTTGTAGAATGTCACAGGTAGTCGTCCGGCAGGATTGTAATTGCCAAACAGAACGTCCGCCAGGGCGTCTCCCCCTGCCTGGCCGGGATACCATGCCTCCACAATAGCTGGGATATGTTCGGCCGCCCAATTCACGGCCAATGCGCTGCCGTTCAACAGCACCAGCACCGTTGGCTTACCCAGGGCGTGAAGCTGCCTGAGGAGTTCTTCTTGAGGGCGCGGCAACCTGATGTCGGTTCGGTCCCCACCTACAAAGCCTTCCACATCAACCGGCATTTCCTCGCCTTCCAGGGCCGGAGAAAGCCCTATCACCACGATCACGGCCTCGGCTTTTCTGGCCACTGCGATAGCATCGGCAACGTAATCCGCACCGGGCATGGACCATACCAGCGTCACCTGTGGATCAAGACCCCGGTTCACGTAATCCAGCCGGAGACTGTAGAACCGACCGGCCTCCAGCTCAACCTCTTTGGTTTGGAGGATGGGATGGTGAATGCCGCTATACTGGGCAATGAGTTCGCCATCCAGGTAAAGGCTGTACTCGCTAAGGCCGTTGACACCGAGGTGGTAAGTACCGCTCACTGGCGGCACGAGAAAACCGGTCCAACGCACGGCAAAATGGTCTCCCCATTGTCCCGTCAAGGGGGTGGTATCTTTCCAGGTAAAATCAACCACACGGTCAACCTGGCTCAGTACGGGCTCACCCTCGAACCTGGGATTGTCGTAATAGGCAGCCGTCAAACCCGCTTCGTTCGCGCCAGCATCTACCGGGCGCAGGTGAGCCGGCGGGACTACCTTAAGCGGAGGAACACCATCGGCCACGGCACAGCCTTGCGCGTAATAGAGCCTGGTAGAGGGCGAGATCTTGCTGCGAATGCCCTCAAGCGGAGTGACAGCCTTTGCCGGTGTACCGTTGTAGTTGCCAAGCAGCGCCTGGAGATCATCGGCGTTGGGTCCAATGACGGCAATTGACTCCAGGTCTTTGCGCAGGGGGAGCAAGTTGCCCTCATTCTTGAGCAGCACGATGGATTCCTGGGCTGCACGGAGGGCTAAGGCACGATGCTCTGGAGAATCAATGACCTGGTAGGGAATTTGGGTATAGGGGACCTGCTCAGGCCGGTCAAACATCCCCAGACGGAAACGGGCTGTGAAAAGCCGTTTGACGGCGCGGTCAATCGTGTGTTCGGAAATCAGGCCTTGTTCGACGGCATCGAGCAGGGCCAGGTACGCCTCACCGCAGCTGAGTTCACAGCCGTTCTTGACGGCCAAAGCGGCTGCCTCCTCCGGTGTGTCCACGACCTTATGATGGGCGTAGATGTCGCAAATGGCCCCACAATCGGATACCACGTATCCGTCGAAGCCCCATTCCTGGCGCAGGATCTTGTCCAACAGCGTCGGACTGGCGCAGCAGGGCTCACCGTTGGTGCGATTATACGCTCCCATCACAGAGGCGGCTTGCGCTTCTCTCACACAGGCTTCAAAGGCGGGCAAGTAGGTTTCCCTCAGATCGCGCTCATCGGCCCGTGCGTTAAAATGATGCCGGTCCGCCTCCGGCCCACTGTGCACAGCATAGTGCTTGGGTGTGGCGACCAACTTCAAGTAGCGTGGATCGTCGCCCTGAAGCCCTTTTACGAAGGCTATCCCCATCCGGGCGGTCAGATAGGGATCCTCGCCATAGGTTTCCTGGCCTCGCCCCCAGCGGGGGTCACGGAAAATGTTGATATTTGGTGACCAGAAAGTCAGACCTGCATAGATTTCCCGGATACCACGCCGGGCTGCCTCGTGATGTTTGGCCCGGGCTTCATCGGAGATAGCCGTTGCTACCTGGTGCACCAGGTCGGGGTTCCAGGTTGCGGCCAAGCCGATGGCTTGCGGGAACACCGTGGCCACCCCAGCCCGGCCTACGCCGTGCAGGCATTCGTTCCACCAGCTGTACGCCGGCACCCCCAGCCGTTCGATAGCGGGGGCGTCGTGCACCATCTGAGAGATCTTTTCCTCCAGCGCCATTTGAGAAACCAGATCGTCCACCCGCTCTCTGATGGGTGATGCGCTGTTTTTGTATATGAGGGTGTGATGGGGATTCATAAGTCCTGGTTCCCGGTGTACTGGTGACACTTGACGAGTACGTCGTCAACATAAACATCCTGGGGCACTTCGCTCTTGCATTTCTCCGTTGCGTCAGGGCATCTTCCCGCGAATTTGCAGCCTGCTCTCAAGTATTCTTCGTATTCCATCTCAGAAAGTGTGATCGCCCCTTTCCAGCGCTTTTTTGGATCCGCTTCAGGGATGGATTCTCTAAGAAGTTTCGTGTACGGATGTTTAGGGTCCATCAACACCCGCTCCACAGGCCCCATTTCAACGATGTGCCCTCTGAACATGATGGCGATTCGATCGCTCACATAGTAGGCGGTTGCCAGATCGTGCGTAATGTATAACACACTCAGGCCCGACACTTCCTTGAGCTTTTTGAACAGATTCACGATTGACATCCTCAAGGAAGCATCGACCATAGAAACGGGTTCATCCGCGATCAGGAGAGTTGGGTTTGTCAGCAAGGCCCTGGCTATGGAAATCCTCTGCAGTTGCCCTCCAGAGAACTCGCTCGGATACTTGCCAGAGAACTCTTCGTAGGAAAGACCTACGGCATTCAGCTTCTCCTCGATCAGTTTTATTGCCTCTCCATTGTTTCTTGCCAACTTGAAATTCTGGATGGTCTCAAAGAAATACCGATCGACTCTTCGGAGCGGGTTGAAGGTCCCAAATGGGTCCTGGAAGATCGCCTGCACGCCTTCTGTGAACCAGACCTTCTTGTTCTTCGATTTCCCGCCCTGTTTGCCCTTGTGCACGACGGCACCTGAGGTTGGCTCCTCAAAGCCCAGAATCATTCTGGCGGCAGTTGTTTTTCCACAGCCGCTTTCACCGGCTAAGGCGAAGATTTCCGCCGGTTTGACGTAAAAAGACACTCTGTCAACTGCCGTTATCCTGACCCTCGAGAGCATGCTCCCCAAGGAGAAAACTTTCGTCAGATGATCAACTTCAAGAAGCTTTTCCATCTTCTCCTTCTCCGACCAGCCAGCAGGCAACTTTGTGGTTGGGTTCCAGGTTCGTGAAGCTCGGCATCTGTTTTGTACAGATATCTAGAACATAGGGACACCTTGGGTGGAAGGGGCAACCACTGGGGAGATTGATCAGAGAAGGCGGGCTTCCGGGTACGCTCTCGCGCATCGTCTTGTCCCCAAACCTCGGCAAAGAGTTGATCAAATACTGAGTGTAGGGATGGAGAGGGTTGCCAAAAATCGTCTCGGTTGTCGCTTCCTCTACCATCTTTCCGGCGTACATGATACCGACACGATCGGCGATATTGGCCTGAACGCCCATGTCATGCGTGACCAAAATGATCGTGTTTTCCAGATATTCTTGAATGTCCCGCAGCAGTTGCACGACTCCTCTCTGGACGACGACGTCGAGTGCCGTCGTGGGCTCGTCACAAATCATAATCCGGGGCTTCAGCAGCGCTGCCAGGGCGATGGTAACCCGTTGTCGCATGCCACCCGACAACTGGTGCGGATAAGCATCCAAGATCTTCCGCGGCAGCCCCAACTCTGCAATTTGTCTCCCGGCGATCTCATAGGCTTCCTCTCTTGTCTTTCCGCCCACGTGGCTCTCGATGAAATCTCGGTAAGTCTCTTTCACCTTGAGCACGGGATTGAGCACGCTCATCGAACCCTGCGGAACGTAGGAAACATACTCCAAGCGCAGCCTTCTCTTGTCCTCTGCGCTGAGAGAAGAGACGTCGGTCTCCTCAATGAACAGACAGTAATAGACTTTCCCTCCGATCAGCCTCAACGGAGGCTCGATGGCGCCGAAGAGCGCTTTCAGAAGTGTCGTCTTCCCGCAGCCGCTTTCGCCGGCAATCCCGTAGACTTCGTTCTCCTGGATCTCGAGATTGACCTCGTTGACCGCCTTCACCACCGTTTGGGTGCCATGCAGGTCGAGCACGTAGAAGGCTTTCAGTTGTTCAGTCCAAAGTATCGTCTGGTTCATAGCTGCCTCACTGCGCCCCGACCCGTTGGATGCGTGTTCTCGGATCCAGGTATTCGCTGATGCTGACCGACATCCAGTACAGGGCGATAAACAGGAAGACTGACAGGACCACCGGAGTGCCAACCCACCACCAGCGCATCAACAGGATGGCCTGGTAGGTGATCGCCCAGTTGAGCATGGTGCCCAGGGTGGGGATGCTCATCTTGACCAGGCCCAGAATCGCCAGCGTGATCTCCAGGCCAATGGCCCAGGACATGTTGTTGATCAGGGTCGAAAAGATCAGAGGCATGGCGAAGGGCATGTACTCATTCAGCACCAGACGCAGTGTGCCGGTCCCCGAGAGGATTGCCGTCTGGGTAAATTCGCGCTCGCGCAGGCTCAAGATCACCGAGCGGATCAGGCGCGCATCCCAGGCCCAGCCGAAGATGGACAGCATCAGGCCCAGCACTGCCAGGTTCATAAACTGGCGCACCAGCATTGACAGCATCACCATGATGAGGAACAGCGGGATCACCAGCAGGCTGTCACTAATGAACATCAGGACCCGGTCCGTCGTTCCGCCCTTATAACCGGCAATCATGCCCACGATAATCGCGATGAGGCGCGACACCAGCCCGGCAATGAGCGAGATGATCAGCGAGTTACGCACGGCGAAGGTGGCCTGCCAGAAGATGTCCTGACCATTCGAATCGGTACCCAACCAGTGTTCCCAAGACGGCTCTAAATCGCGCGGGACGACGCCCCACAATGTCGGGTCGTAGGGTGAGAAAAAGGAGAGCAATGCCATGATCACCAGCACAACCAGCACGCAAAAGCTCAGCGCGAACCGATAATCTTTGAAGAGGTCTCTGAGTACTTTCACGGTGTCTACGCTTCCTATGTGTACCTGACTCTCGGATCGAAGATGGGATATAAAAGATCCACGATGAGGATGGCGGTAGTGATGGCGAAGATCGAAAATACCGTGATGCCCATGATCAGGTTGTAGTCGCCGTTGACAATGGCGTGATAGAGCAGCGAGCCCAGGCCGGGGTACGAGAAGACGATCTCTGTGATCAGCGCACCGCTGAAAATCTGCCCGAGCGACAGCGCCAGACCCGTGATCTGCGGGAGCAATGCGTTGCGGATCACGTACTTGGACACGATCCGGTCCTCGGTCACCCCGCCCAGCTTGGCGTACTGCACAAAGTTCTCGGCGTTGACGTTCTGCACGATCAGCTTCATCGTCTGGAAGTTGACCGCCCCGCCGAGGATGATCAGCGAGAGCGCCGGCAAGACGGAGTGCCATAGTACATCTTTGATAAAGCCCCAGTTAAGCGCCACCGTCCGGCCAAGTCCATATCCGCCTGAAACCGGAAACCACCTGACTACGTAGGCCAGCAGCAGGAGCAGCGCGAAAGCGAAGATGTAATATGGAAGCGGGCGGACGATCATTGCTACCGTATCCAGCGCGTGCGACCAGCCCCTGCGCGAAAAATACCCCGCCAGCCCACCGATGATATTGCCAAGCGTCCAGGAGAGAAGGGTGGTTACGAGGAGCAGACCCAGGGTCCACGGCAAGGCGATCCCAATGAGCTTGTTTACCGGGGTGGGGAACTGGAAGAAAGAAACGCCAAAATCCCCGCGTACGAATCTTCCCCAGAAGGCGAGGTACTGCTCCCCCCATGACCCTTCCAGGCCGTACATCTCGGTCAGGTCGGCGATAATTTCATCCATTGTTCCCGGATCCAGGAATGAGCCGCGGGCTTTCATCTCTTGCAGCGTTCGCTGGACGGGATCATTGGGGATAAGCCTCGGGATGAAGAACACGGCCGTGATACCCAGGAAGATGACCAGGAAATATTGGATCAGACGTGGAATGAGATATCGTCTTATGAATGCCAAAGCGGGTACCTCATGTTGGAATCGTAGATATGGTGTGCGCGGGTAACCCGCGCACACCATAAACGCGAACAAGGCTAACTATACACCAGCCTATGCTCCGGTGGGCTTCAAGAACGGCGTCATGTACTTGAATGGACCCCAGTGCGTGTAGGGTTGGGTATAGGCGTTCTCGCTGCCGGGCCAGTTGGTCCAGTAGTACTGGTCCCAGCCGACAAAGCCGACATATCCGAAGGTGGGAGTGCCAGGCATCTGCCGGACAGCTTCCTTCAAGCCTTCGGTGCCAACCGCGACGACCGCCGCGTAGTCGGTGGGGTCGGTCTCGCGCAGCCGCTTGATGATGGCGTCCATTTCGGGGCTGGACCAGCGGGATGGGTGGCCGTTGGTGGTATCACCCAGCGGCTTCACATACTCTGAGTTGTAGTAGTTGAGCACGCGGTAGAGGTCGGGACCAGCGCCCCAGGGCTCCTGAGCAGGCCAGCTTTGGGAAACGTCGAAATCGCCGATGGAGATGAGGTTTGCTTGCGCTTCAGTGGGGTAGTGTTCGGCGTCAATACCGAATTTCTTCCACTGCTGGACGGCGGCCATTCCGTTGCGCACACCCGGGTGGGTCATGTCGGTCTCGGTCATGAAGGCAATCTTCCAGGGCTTGCCATCGGGCAGCAGCCATTTGCCATCGGCATCTCTCGTAAAGCCATTCTTGACGAGCAGCTTTTCGGCGATATCAGGGGCATACTTGTACCAGCCAAGCCCAAACGCCTTAGCAACCGATTCAGGATCCTCCGGGAAGGTATAACCACGCCCCTTGGCGTATTCCACAACCCGCTTGGGCGCATCCGGATCATAGACTGCGAAGGTCTCGCCGTTGCCAACATCAACGGTTAATTCCTTCAGCCAGTCCTGCATCGGTTCGATGTAGTCCTTGGGATAGGCGCCGAGGTGCGGAACGTGGACGGGACTCATCGTGGCAGTGCCATCCATCGCGATAGCCAGGTAATCGACGATGTCAATCGCCAGCGTCAGCGCCCAGCGCACGTCCACATTATCAAACGGAGGCCGGGCGGTGTTGTAGGTGATCCCGGTAATGCACGGGTCGTTGTTGACCACCCAGGGGAAGGTCGGCTGGTAGGCGCGCGAGGTCTTCGACTGGGCCAGCAGGGCCTTCAGCCCGTCGGACGAGAGGTTCACCACGTCTGCCTGGTGGGTTAGCTGGGCGAGTATCTTGGCGCCTTCATTGGCAAAGTTCTGGTACACAATGTACTTGGGCACCGGTTCACCGAAGAGGATGCCGGTCGGGCTCTTATCCCAGTCTTCGCGCTTCTCCCAGATCGTCCAGAACCCGGCGGGGTCAAAGCTGTGCAGTTTGTAGGGGCCGGTGCCGACGAAGGGATTAAATTCAAACGTGACCGGGTCTTCCACTTTTTCAAAGATGTGCTTGGGCATGACCCAGGTGCAGCCCCAACGGTCGAGGAAGGTGGTGTGGAAGCGCGAGTTGGGCTGTTTCAGCTTGAAGACCACGGTGTAATCATCGGTGGCGGAGACTGTATCCACGTTTTCATTGAAGAAGCTGGTGGCGTTGAAGCCTTCATACTTCATCAGTGTCTCGACCGTGAAGACCAGGTCCGCTGAGGTGAACGGCTCGCCATCCGACCAGGTGGTGCCCTGGCGCAGCTTGATCGTCATCTCGGTGAAATCGTCGTTGTAGATCGGGTCGCCGTCGGCGGAGCCGTTGATGATCTCGCCGGTAGCAAAGTCAACCGTCCACAGCGGCTCGTTTGCCAGAGTCTGCATACCGCGATCGCGATTCTTCCAGCCCACCCACTCGTTGAAGTTGCTGGGTGATCCAACGCGCCCGGTGAGGATATCGGCGATCAGCGTCTCGCTTCTGGGCAAAACGCCCAGCACAGCGGGCGCTTCTCCTTTTACCACTGGGGGCGGTGTGGCCGTCACGACGACCTGCTCGACCACCGGGGTCCCTGCGACCTCGACGAGACGTGTGACCTCCACCTCTTCCCTGACGACCTCGGGCGTCGGCGTTGTACAGGCGTTCGCTACCATCGCGGTAGCGACCAGGGCCGCACCCTGCAGGAACTCCCTGCGGCTGAATGTCTTCTTACCCGCTTTCATTTTTTCCTCCTCAAATATGCTAGGCTGAACTGAACCGACTTTCTAACCCTGAGGCAGTACTAACCGGCTTCGATAGATCGCTCGCATCACCTCCTCTCTCAGAATCTGCGGCACCGGCCTGTCCACAACGGAAGCAGATCACCGCGCGCTACTCACTTTCGACAGCCGGTTGGCAGGCCCTACGGAGCATTGCCTGCGATAGCACCGCACGAATCCCTGACAACGAGCTGCGTGGGCATCTTGTACACGTTGCTTTCCAGGGAGTTGCCTTTGATCAGGCTCATCAACATCTCCGTGGCTACGTACCCCATGTCGTCAATGAACTGGTCAACCGTCGTCAGACCAGGGTGGGTGTAGGCCGCCTCGGGGATATTGTCGAACCCAATTACAGACAGGTCGTCCGGGACGCGCAGTCCGGCCTGCCGGGCGGCCTGGATAGCGCCAATGGCGGACTGGTCGTTGGCCGCGAATATGGCTGTCGGCGGATCGGATAGGCTCAGTAGTCTCTGGGCGCAGGCGAATCCTGTCTGCCTGGAATAGTCGCCTGTCTGGATCAGGTCGGGGTCCAGGGGGATGCCGGTCTGATGCAAGCCATCCTCGTAGCCCAGCAAACGGCGGACGGCGCTCTGCAGCTCAGGGCGACCGCTGATGAAACCAATCCTCCGGTGTCCCAGGCCGATCAAATGCTCCATTGCCGACAGAGCCCCGGACCGGTTGGTAGCGATGACGACGGGACAATCAGGAGTTACGTTGTTGGGGTCAACGACGACCACTGGCAAAGCGGTGGAGAAGGTGGTTGCGGCAGGCGTAACGACAATGACACCATCGGTGATGCCGCTACTCAGTAGCGAGACGTGCCGTCGCTCCCGATCGGCAGTCGTTTCCTTGTTGAGGTCCCCGCCAGTGTGCACGATGAGGTCGAGGTCAAGCTCTGTAATCGCCCGGTTGACACCCTTCAGCACCTGAATAATGAAAGGATCCCCCACGTCGGGCATGATCAGGCCAATGACGTTCATTCTGCGGCTGCGCATACCTCTGGCCGCCAGGCTTGAGGTATAGCCCAGTCTTTCAATGACGCCTTGCACTTTCCGATAGGTCTCTGGCGCCACGTCGCCCTTGTCGTTTAGCACGCGTGATACAGTAGTGACCGACACGCCTGCAGCCTGGGCTACATCTCGAATAGTAACAGTTGCTTTGTTCCGGCTCATGG
>Ga0315296_10000910_pt1 | contig 26215 bp, 28 predicted proteins | sample YL17G14_18_MG_FD_203921 | JGI IMG/M metagenome (GOLD analysis project Ga0315296, IMG submission 203921) | Sediment microbial communities from Yellowstone Lake, YNP, Wyoming, USA - YL17G14_18 | ecosystem: Environmental > Aquatic > Freshwater > Lake > Sediment | place: USA: Wyoming | collected... | reverse complement strand
TCGAGCCTTCTCTCTCTCCCAAAGAAGTTTTCGAAATGGCTTATTCTGATTATCTCAAAGGAAACTTTGAACTGGCTATTGATGGCTTTAAAATATATCAAGAGCAATTTCCCGATAGCCCTCTCGCCGACGATGCACTCTACTGGATTGGTGAGTGTTATTTCAGCCAGAAAAAATTTAATGAAGCCATAACCTCTTTCAACGATCTTGTTCTCAACTACCCTCGAGGCGACAAAATTGCTGCTGCCTATTTGAAAAAAGGAATTTGCTATATGGAACTTGGAAAAAAAGAGGAAGCACTTCTTGTTTTCAAACTGCTGATAGGCAAATATCCCCTTGAAGAAGAGACAAAAATCGCCCAACAAAAAATCAAGGAATTATCATCAAAAAATGAGAGATATCAACAGCCTGAATAAGGTCATTCTGATTGGCCGTCTCGGAAGGAAGCCTGAACTCAGATATCTTCCGCAAAAAGAACGACCGGTAGCAAGATTTACCTTGGCCACTAACGAGCGCTATCTTAAACCCAACACCAATGAACCTGATATCCGCGCTGAATGGCACCGCATAGTAGTCTGGGGGAAGCTGGCAGAATTCTGCGAAAAATACTTAACCCCGGGTAAGCAAATCTACTTAGAAGGAAAATTAAGGACTCGAACCTGGCAGGATAAAGAGGGAAACAAGAGGTCGACAACTGAAATTGAAGCCCAAAATGTTATCCTTCTGGGTAGACGAGAAGAGGTAATTCAAGAGGAACCTTACCCAGAGTCCGCCTCTCCTGCTTTCCCCGCAGAGGAGGAATCAACCCCTTCTAGGGAAGGGGAGAGCGATGACGAAGTTCCTTTCTAAATTGCAGGGTATCGTCCTGAAGGATTTTTTCTAAATTAAAAAAGAAACAAGATGACAGTTGACAAAAAAGACGATACCGAACTGAATTTTAGAAAAAAAATAAGAGAAGAGACCCGCCCGTGGGGAAAGTTTCGTTCCTTTCCCTATGAGCAGGCAAAAAGCATCAAAATCATCACTTTGAATCCAGGAGAAGCCCTTTCCCTGCAGTATCATCATCACCGCAGTGAATTCTGGGTAGTCCTTGATACATATCTTGAGATTACCATCGGTAAGAAAGTCTGGCGACCAGAACAAGGTGAAGAAATTTTTATTCCCCAGAAAACGCCACACCGGCTTCGCTGTCTTGGCCAAACGCCCAGCCGAGTAATGGAGATCTGGATCGGCGATTCTGACGAAGGAGATATTGTTCGTCTTAAAGATGACTATGGGAGAGAGTAGGGGCCTAAACTAAGTTATTTGACTCATCAGGAAGGCTCGGGGGTACTTCACCAATATCTTCTCAATAACATATTCCTCAATCTCTTGGGCACTCTTTAAGCTCATCGCCTCTCGAACCACTCTCTTCACAGTCTGATACTCTACCGAACGCAAGGCTTTCTTAACTCTAGGAATGAAGATTGGATTCATGCTAAATTTTCTCAACCCAAACCCAAGCAAAACAATAGCTGAGAGCGGGTCAGCAGCCATTTCTCCACAGACTGTGATATCCTTTCCTTCTCTTAGGGCAGCGTCAATAATAAATTTAATGAGTCTTAGAACTGAGGGATGAAAGGGTTTATAGAGATAAGAAACAAACTCATTGGAACGATCGACAGCTAAACAGTACTGGATGAGGTCATTGGTTCCTATGCTTAAATAATCGACTTCTTTCACCAAAACATCCGTTATGGCAGCAGCTGCTGGCACCTCGATCATCGCCCCAAGAGGGATCTTCTCATCGAACTCAATCCTCTTCATTTTGAGTTCTTCTTTGACTTCTTGAAAGAGAAGTTTTACCTCCCCTATTTCTTCTATTTCGGTGATCATCGGGATGAGAATCCTGACGTTTCCAAGGGAGCTGGCCCTGAGAATTGCCCTCAGTTGAATCTTGAAGAGATCCCTGTTTCTTAAAGAAAATCGTATTGCTCTCAGACCAAGGGCTGGATTAGGTTCTTTTTCAATTTTCAATTGAGGCAAAGTTTTTTCACCACCGATATCCACTGTCCGGATGTAAACAGGAGAAGGGTAAGCTTCTTTTGCAATTCGGGAATAAATGGAAAAATGATCCTCCTCTGTGGGAAGAGAATCGCTTTGAAGATAGATGAATTCTGATCGAAAAAGTCCTATCCCTTCTGCACCAAAAGAAAGGGCGAGGTTGACTTCTTCAGGAAGCTCAATATTGGCTAAAGGATAAAACCTCACTTCATCCAAGGTGAGAGAACTCAATTTGGCTGTCTTTTTGAGCTCCTTGCGGTAATTATTGTATTTCTCCTTCTTGCTCAAAAATTCCTTTTTAACGGCCTGAGGCGGATTAATGATAACCTCTCCATCAGTCCCATCTACAATGAGATAATCTCCATTTTTTACACGTTGGCTGATGTCATGCAGTCCCACTGCCGCAGGAATATTTAATGAACGCGAGAGAATGGCTGTGTGGGAAGTTTGGCCTCCCATGTCCATGGCAACAGCTAAGACATTTCCCTGGCTAAACCTCAAAGCTGCCTCAGATGGGAGAAGCTCGTGGGCAACCAAAATCTTTTTCTTGCCATCATCCTTTTTCTCCCTTTTGAAGGATAAATTCCTGTAAATTTTAGCCAGGACGTCAGAGATATCGGACTTTCTCTGCCTGAAATATTCATCATTTATGGATTCGAAAACCTTCTGGTATTTGTCATTGACTCGAGAAAGGGCCCATTCTGCTTTGACTTTCTCTTCTTTAATAATCTTTTCAATACTCGAAAATAATGATTTATCTTCAAGAATGAGCAGATGCGCATCAAAAATAAAGGCGTGTTCTTCCCCCATTTCTTCTTGTATTTTTTCTTTAAGCTCGACAAGTTGCCTCTTTGTCCGCTCGATAGCCTTTTTTAATTTTCTCAGTTCTTCCTCAACTTGGGAGGGAGGAATATTTTCCTTCCTCGAAGTAAAAAGGACTCTTTCGGAAAGGAAAACCTCGCCCATGGCGATCCCAGGAGAAACTCCAATTCCTCTAAGCCTGATAAAGTCCATCAGAAGTTATTCTTTCTCGTCAAATTTGTTGTTAATCAGGGCTACCAAGGTCTTCAAAGCAGCATTCTCATCCGCTCCAGAAATTTTCAAGGTAATTTGAGACCTTTGAGTTGCTGCTAGAGTAAGAATCCCTAAAATACTCTTACCGTCAATTTCATTTCCATCCTTGACAACCTTGACACCGGAGCTGAAGCGGTTGGCAAGATTAACGAATCTTACCGCAGCCCGGGCATGCAGCCCTAGTTTATTCCTTATCGTAACTTTTTTCTCGACCATTCAATTCCGTAACCTTACTGCTTGGAGCTCAAAAGAGCACTTGCAAGATGAATATTCTTTTTGCCCTGATGCAAAACCTTCCTGGCCACGTCCTTTAGATTGTTGCTCCTCTGGAGAGAAACAAATTTGATCAGCATCGGAAGATTAACTCCTGTAATGATTTCCACCTGGTTATCCTTCAAGAAGCTGAAACTCAAGTTGGAAGGAGTTCCTCCAAACATATCCGTGAAAATCAGCACACCATTTTTCTGGTCGACTCTTTTCAGGCTTTGATTGATTTTCTTTTTTGAATCTTCAACATCATCATACCAGCCGACGGAAATGGCTTCTATATTTGGAGCTTCACCAAGGATGATGGTCAGGGCATTCAAGAGCTCCTCGGCCAATTTCCCGTGAGAGACGATGATTCCTCCGATCATTTTTTGCCTCAGTGCTCGTTACTCTCCCTTCTCTCCTCGAATTTTTACTTAAAAATATCCCGATGATAAATCTTTATATCATATTTCTTCTTGCGAAGGTAATTTCTCAATTTCTCTCCGATAACAATAGATCTGTGTTTTCCTCCCGTACAACCGATAGAAATCGTCAGATAGCTCTTGCCCTCATCAAGGAACCTGGGAAGAAGGTAATCGATAAATCGGAATAATTCTGCAAGAAATTTTTTTGTTTCGGCTGCTTTAAGGACATAATCCTTGACTATTTTGCTTTTGCCTGTCTTGTCTCGGAACTTATCGATATAAAATGGATTAGGCAAAAACCTCGTATCAAAAATCAAATCGGAATCAAAAGGAACACCATATTTGTAGCCAAAACTGACGATAACAATTTGCATCTTCTGGCCTTTTTCCTTTATGAACCTTGTGGTGAGCTTCTCTTTGAGCTCGGAAATGTTGGTCGTAGTGGTATCAATAACTTCATCGGCCATTTTCTTAATTTCTGCCAGCCTCTTCCTCTCTAGACGAACACCTTCCAGCACCGACTTGTCTCTTGTCAGTGGATGAGGTCGCCTGCTCTCACTGAACCTTTTGACCAGAGTTTCATCAGAAGCTTCAAGGAAAATCACCTTCGGTGATATTTTTTTTCTGATCTCCTCCAAGACCTCAGGAAATTGTGTTGAAAATCCTGCCTCTCTGATATCCACAACAAGAGCCACTTTTTCTATTTCTACTTCTTTCCTCCTCCAAAGCTCGACAAAACTGGGAATAAGCTTAGCAGGCAGATTGTCGACACAGTAATACCCCAAATCTTCAAGAAAACGGCTGACGACAGTCTTGCCCGAGCCCGATAATCCAGTGATGATAAGGAATCGGTCGTCTTTCACTTTACTTCCTTTCCGAAGCCTTCAATAAAGAGCCCGACTGAGTTTTTTGACTATTTCCATGGGGGCATGATACCCTTTTAACCTAAGAATATGAACTTTGCAAGCCACTTCAATCAAAGTGGCGATATTTCGTCCAGGGGCTACAGGAATACTTAACTGGGGGATTTTCTTTCCTAAAATCTCATAATCTTCAGGAAATTTTAAGCCAAGCCGATCATATTCTTTTCCTCGTTGCCACTTTCTGAGTTGAATGACCAAGTCGATTTTTGCCTGCCGAGAGATAGATTTGGGACCAAAAATCTCTTTAATATTAATAATGCCTAGCCCTCTTATTTCCATAAAATAACGACTGATGGGAGGAGATTTGCCTATCAATTCACCGCTTGGCATCTTTGTCACATGAACAACATCATCAGACACAAAACGGTAACCCCTAGAAATGAGCTCCAGGGAGCTTTCACTTTTGCCTATGCCGCTATCACCAATAATAAGAACCCCCAAGCCAAAAATCTGAAGAAGGCCTCCAAAAATTGTGGTCTGGTTACGGGCGATCTTTTGAGAAGTCAACTTCGGCTTCAAAATTTTTTTTGTCCTTTAGCAGGAATCCTAACTTGAAGGGACATGCTTTTCTGCTTATTCATTTAATTTCTCTTCTTCCTGGCGAATGACCTCTGTTACACTTTTCGTGTTTTTGGCCTGGAGAATTTTATTTCTCAAAGAATTCGCCTTACGAACAAGGTGAGCGATTGCTGCCAGAATCTGAAGATTTAAGCTTGGATTATCAGGAGAAGAAACAACGAGAAAAAAAATTTGAGAATGATGAAGTCTCACGATTCGCTCTCGCTTAAAAATCCAGCATCATTCAGGCTCCACCAAGCCGTAATTTCCGTCTTTTCGGCGATAGATAACAGCCCATTTTTCTGAACCCAATTTTCGAAAGACAAAAACTTCTTTCTTGTTGAGATCAAACTGAATGAGGGCTTCCTCAAGGGGCATGGGTTTCAGAGAGTAGTCCTCGCTTCGGATGATTTTTCTTTCTATCTCTCCTGTCTCTAGGGAAGAAGAGAAGGTTTTTTTCTCTCTATCTTTCCTCCTTTTCCTTTCTCTTACCTTTTCTTTCTCTTTCTTCAGCTTCTTTTCCAAGTTATCAAAAGCCAGATTGAGCGAATTGAACATATCATGAGTTTCTTCAACAACAATTAAATTCGAGCCTTTGGCTTTGACGTTGATCTCCACTTTGTTCCTGTATTTTTCCACAGAAAGAATCAGATCGACCTCAATCACTTGTCCCAATAATTTTTCCAGAGATTTGAGTTTTTTCTCGCAATACTGTTTTATTTCAGGAGTGATACTTGTCTGCCGAGCTGTGTAATGGATATTCATTCAGTTCCCTCCATCCTAAATTTCCTTTTTCTTATGTGGGAAGGCGGAATTTTTAACTGCTTCCTGTATTTGGCCACAGTTCGTCTAGCTATTTTCAAATTATCCTTCGCCAATAGCTCACCTATCTCAATATCACTCAATGGCTGTTTCTTATCTTCATTCTCGACAAGCCTTTTGATCTTCTCTTTGATCTTCAAAGAAGAAATTCCCTCGCCGAAATCTCCTACGAGAGACTTGTGGAAGAAGTACTTCAGTGAAAAGATCCCTCGCGGGGTCATCATGTATTTGTTGGCAACCACTCGTCCAACAGTCGATTCATGAACTCCAATCTCTTGAGCGATCTCCATTAAGGTCAAGGGCTTAATATAGTCCATGCCTTTTTCAATAAAATCCCGTTGTTTATCCACTATGTATTTGGTGACTTTGTAGATCGTTTGATCCCGCTGGTCCAAACTCCGCAAAAACCAGAGAGCCTTTTTGATCTTATCTTTTAGAAACCTGTAGGCCTCAGGATTATCTTTTGAAGCCTTTGCCAAAAGTCTTTTGTAGTAGCTGTTAATCCTCAGGCGAGGCAAACCTTCGTCATTCAAGGCAATCTTGAGCTCATTGTTTTCTTTTGTCACAATAATGTCTGGAACAACATAAAAGGTCTTTTCTTGACTGTATTTTCTTCCGGGAGTGGGATCCAGGCTTCGGATAATTTCAATATGGTACTTTATCGCTTGAAAAGGAATGCCCAAGAGCTTAGCCAATTGGGAAAAATCCGCTTTTTCAATGAGCGAAAGATGTTGACTGACGATGGCTCGCGTGACCTCATCTTTGATCTGAAGATGATCCATTTGAGCCAAGAGAGCCTCTTTCAAGTCTCGACTTCCTACACCTACAGGATCAAACATCTTGATTTTTTCACGAATCTCATTCACCTTCTCTTCAGGAACATTACCCATTTTTGCTATTTCTTCTACAGAAGAAGTCAGATAGCCCTCTTCATTGATGTTTCCAATAATGAGCTGAGCAATTTCTTTATCTGTCCCACCAAAAAAGGTGAGGTTTGCCTGCCAGTTCAGATGATCCCAAAGAGAGGGACTTTTGGAAAGAATATTTTCTAAAGAAGGGATTTCTTTTTTCTCAGAAAAAAAGGGACGAAATCCCTCGTCAAAGTATTCCTGAAAATAGGATTCAAAATCCCGATCATTCTTTTCCTCAGAGGGGGCCTCATCCTCTCCACCACTTAAATCCTTTGTCTTAACCTCCTCTTTATCTTTTTGAATCCCCTCGCTCTCAGCTTCTGGTTTTTTCTCCAAAGTTTCTTCTTCAAGCTCGAGCATAGGATTTTGAGAAAGTTCTGTGTCAATGATTTCAATGAGCTCCAAATTGGTCAAGGGAAGGAGTTTAATAGCCTGCTGAAGAGCAGGGGCGAGGATCAATCTCTGAACTTGCTTCTGCTCAAGTCTTTGCTTGAGAATCATTATCCGACCCTCATCGATCCAATCTCAAAAATCAATAAAGCTTGAAATCTTCTCCTAAATAAGTTCGTCTCACCTCTTCAGAAAAAATCAATTCTTGGGGAATTCCCTCTTTCAAGATTTTCCCCTTATCGATGATATAGGCTCTATCTGTAATCTTTAGCGTCTCGCGAACACTATGATCTGTTACAAGCAACCCTATTCCTCTTTCTTTTAGAGAGATGATAATTTTCTGCAAATCATGAATGGCCAAAGGGTCAATGCCTGTAAATGGCTCATCTAAAAGAATGAATGAAGGCTTGGGAATCATGGCTCGAGCTATCTCAAGCCTTCTCTTTTCTCCACCTGAGAGAGTATAGGCCTTGGCTTTAGCCACTTTTTCTAGGCCAAATTCTCTGAGAATCCTCGCCAAATCTCCATTCTCTTTTGGAAGAGAATCTTGGATTGCCTCCATTATGGACAGAAGATTATCCTCGACACTCAATTTTCTGAATGCAGATGATTCTTGGGGAAGAAGGCCCAATCCTTTCTGTGCTCTCATGTACATAGGAAGAGAGCTGATGTCTTCCCCATCTAAATAAATCTGTCCCGAATCTTGAGGAATGAGACCAAGAATTAGAGAAAAAGTCGTTGTCTTGCCTGCGCCATTAGGCCCTAAAAGTCCGACGATCTCCCCACTGTTGATCTCAATTGAAACATCATCCACAACCCTTTTTTTGTGGTAGCTTTTTCTCAACTTTATGGCTTTTAGGTGAGATTTCATCCTTCACGATTTTATAACTATTATTGATCTTTCTCGGTCTTTATTTTCAACGACGATTCTACCATCCCCCATGTAAAAAGTCAATTTGTCTCCTTCGATCCTCCCCTTATTTTTATCCACAAGCACAGGGTTTCCTAAGAGCACAATTATCTCCTTGTCGACATCGTATTGGGCTTCCTCTCCTTGGGCTTCTTGGAGACCCTGGGTAATGATGACATTTCCCTTGGCGCTAATCTCCTTTATCTTCCCTTTTCCCTCTTCTAGATAGACAGAAATAGACTGAGCTTTGAGGCTTATATTTTTGCTGCTTAAAGAACTTTTTTCCTTATAGGAAATGAGATCATCTTTTGGCTGGAAACTCATCTCCTCTGCCGAAATCTCAAGCTTTTCCTCTATTTCTCCCACTTTTGGTTTATGGAAAAAGATGGACCTTACTGTGCCCCAACCAAAGATTTCTTGAGTTTCTTCCAAAATGACGACCTCTTGGGCAAGGAGCATTTCTTTGCCCTGCCATATTCTAATATTATCCTTAAGAATAAAACGCTTTTTGTCTTTCCAATATCTCATTTCTTTGGCTGCGGCAAAGACGGGCTCTTCTCTAGAAAAAAAACCAATGGATTCCTTTTCTCCTTTTTCTGATCTGAAAGTGACTTTCACTTCTCCATAAGCTTCTAAATCATCGTGTTTCAGCAAAATGGCTATCTCTTTGGCCGTAACCTCACTCGTTTCAGATGCAATTCTTGAGGCAACTTTGTCTTTCCCCCTAACCCAAAGGACGCTTCTGCTCCCTTCTAAGGTTAACTCTTCTCCTTCGATAAGCCTTTCCTTGCCATCATTTGCATCCTTCTCAACCATCCTCGCATTATCAAAAGCCTTAAATTCTCTCAGCGCTCTTTTGCGATTAAAAATCCAGTCCATGGCTCCTGCTTGAATCCAGGTTACACGACCAGAAGATGAAACAAGCTTTAAGGAACAATTTCCTTTAGCCTCTATAGCACGGATCCTGGGGAGATCGAGAAATGTTCCAACTTTTATCTCCTCGGCTTCGACCTGGCGCTCTTCACTCTGGAGAAAATAGGGACTTTGACCCTCGGAAGGACTCTTTTTCTTTTCTTCCTCGAAAAGATAGGCTTTGACGCCCCCCTTCAAAAACAAGAGTCTAATTTGTTCTTCATTTTCAGATAGCTCAAAGTTCATGAGATCGGCTGAGCCCCGGCTCTTTCCAAGAAAAAGGTGCACATCACCTTCCATCGTGCCTTTTTTCTCTTTCCGGCTGTAATCGAAGCTATTCCCCTTGGCAATTAGAGGGTGAGAGGCTTGCTCAAGAGACGACATTTCAAGCTCCACATTCTCTTGCAACCTCAATTTTTCCTCTCTCAAAAAGTAAATAATTTTTTGGGAAGACCCTTTGAGCCTTTTGGATGAGAAGCTCACGCCTTTCGAGCTTTGAAAAATTTCTTCTTCTTTCTCATACTCCAAAAAATTGGATTCAATGGCAATATCTTTGTATCTCACCCTTCCTTGGCCAACCAAATCAAAGTGATTCCAGTCCTTGTCATAGACAACTTTATCCGCAAAGATGAAAACGTCTTGCCCTGCCTTTTTGCCAAAATCAATAATCTCCACCTTTCCCTCTAAGTAATAATTGCCATCTTCTCCAACATAATGTTTTTGCGCTTTAACTTGAATCCTCCCCATTTCTCCCTTGAATTCGCTATACTGAATTCCTTCTGTCCTCTCGATTTTTTGCTGAGCTATTTCTTTCTTTTCTAAAGGAACAGCCGCCTCTCTCCGCCAGTGAGTGATGAAATACCATAAAATAATAATCAGAAGGAACAAAAGGACAACTGCTAGAGTTCCCCTGATGAGTTTGGTCAAATGAAACTTTGTTTTCCCTTTCACTTCTTTCTCACTTTCTCAAGTCTTCAAGAGAAAGGCAGAGTTTTTCTTCTCCCAAGTATGTAGAAAATTGAAAAGAATAGACGAGGTCGACGCTGTCCCCCCTTTGGATGCTTTCCACCCAATCACCTTTTTCCCAAGCTAGGGCTTCAAATGTCCTTCCTTTCTGTCTTACTAGAAACTTCGCATGTTTTCTCTGAATTCTCTGAGGCGAGCTTACCACTTCTGCTTTTTCAGTCAAAAAAATTGGCTTAGGGTTGCCGACGCCGAAAGGAAAGAGGAGAAAATAATTCTCTATAAGGGAAGAGTTGATTCGAGAAAAATCCAACTTTGTGTCTATATAGACTTTTCTCTTTGTATCCTCATCAGTTACTCTTGAGTGAGCAAAACAATTTATGGCTTCTTTAAAAAGGCCCATCTTTTCAAGGCGAAGAACACAGCCAGCAGCCAAGACGTGCCCTCCATAATCGAGGAAAAAGTCTTTGCATTCATCCAGGCAATCGATAAGGGAGAATTCACTGATGCTTCTCCCTGAACCATAAGCTTTTCCGTCTTCATAAGCAAAGAGGATAACTGGTCGGTAAAAGAAATCCTTGAGCCTGGAGGCAACTATACCAAGAACCCCCCGGTGCCATTCCTCACAGCCCATGATAAAAATTTTATAGCGCTTATCAAGAGATTTTTTTTCTATTCTGTCCAAAGCTTGGGTATAGATTTTTTGCTCGACCCTTTGCCTTTTCGAATTCAATTGATCAAGCAAGAGCGCCAGCTCCATCGACTCTTGATGAGAGCTTGAAAAAAAGAGCCGCACAGCTGCATCTGTCATGCCCATTCTTCCTGCGGCATTGATTCTTGGCCCAATCCGGAAACCGATATCTCCCTCAGAAATCCTTCTTCCCGTTAAACCACAATTCTCCATGAGACTTCGCAAACCCAAATTAGAAACATCCTCTAGACCTTTTAGCCCAAACTTGACGAAAAGCCTGTTCTCGCCCCGGAGCTCTGCAATATCAGAAATGGTCCCGATCGAAACAAGCTTTATATAATGGGGAAGAGAAGAAGATTTTCCTTCTTTTTCAAAGATGGACTGAATCAACTTAAAAACAACCCCAACCCCGGCTAAGCTCTTATCAGGATATCCGGAATTGCTAAGTGCAGGATTGAGGATAGCAAAGGCATCAGGAAGAACTTCCCCCGGCCGATGATGGTCAGTGATGATGACATCAACCGCACATTCTTTTGCTCTTCGCACAAATTGAGTTGCTTTTATGCCACAGTCAACGCTGATCACCAAGTTTGCTTCTCTCTTAAGAACCATATCTATGTGTTCCTCTTTGATTCCGTACCCCTCTTTAAGCCTCTCAGGGATGAAATAATCCACTTCTCCGCCTAAAGATTCGAGCGCCTTAAAAAGCATGACTACAGATAGAATGCCATCCACGTCATAATCACCGAAAATAAGGATTTTCTCTTTTTGAGCAATAGCTCTTCTCGTTCTTTCTACAGCCTCCTTCATCCCCGCCATCAAGTAAGGATCATGAAGCTCCCCTAGATTCCCAAAGAGAAACTTGTGGGCGACTTCTGGGTCATGGATTTTCCTATTGACAAGGATTTGAGCAATTTCTAATGGAATGCCAAGCTCGGAAGACAGGTTATATGCTTCAGCTCGAGGGGAAGCCACTATCCACACAGAATTGTTCATCGACTTTTTTAAATTTAACACAATCAGGCTTAATCCACAACCAACAGCAGCTCATTGACTTTAAAAATATTGAAAAATATAATGGTTATGCCATGTTGGGCAATCTAAAAGAAAAATTATCCAGAACAAGACAAGCCTTTATTGAAAAATTGGAGGAACTTCTTCAAAGCGGAAAGCAACGAGAAGAGATTCTGGATGAACTCTCCGAAGTTTTGCTCCTGGCCGATGTGGGAACAAGCTCCACAGAAAAAATTATCCTTTCTCTCCAGCAAAAAAGCAAAAAAAATGATACGCCCCTTGAAATCGAGGGGATACTCAAAGAGGAGTTAATCAAAATCCTTTCTCAATACCAGTCTCCCTTTAGTCTTGACTCTTTTCCCGCAGTTGTGATGGCTGTTGGAGTTAATGGAGGAGGAAAAACCACTTCCTTGGCTAAACTCGGTTATCACTTCAAAAAAGAAGAAAAACAAGTGCTCATGGTGGCCGCAGATACGTTTAGGGCAGCAGCCCAGGAGCAACTCGTGCTATGGGGAAAAAAATTGAATATCCCCGTTGTCAAAGGACAGTACGGCGCTGACCCTGCTTCTGTCGTTTATGATGCTATCCAATCCTTCAAGGCCCACAACTTTCACTTGCTTTTGGTTGACACCGCTGGCAGAATCCACACCAATGCCAATTTAATGAATGAGCTGGAAAAGATTAAAAGAATCATCTCCCGAGAAATTGCTGGAGTTCCCCATGAGGTCTTGCTTGTCCTGGATTCAAGCATTGGCCAAAACGCTCTCGTTCAAGCTAGAGAGTTCCTCAAGTTCTCAGGCATAACTGGCATCTTTCTCACCAAACTGGATGGCACAGCTAAAGGAGGCAGTGTTATCAGTATCGTCGATGAACTGAAACTTCCGATTAAGTTTATCGGTGTTGGAGAAAGTGAGAAAGACATGCTCGAATTTTCTCCTGAACAATTTGTGAATGCCCTTCTTTCATGAAAGACCTCAACGACTTTTCCTACCTTGAAATGGCCTATGCTTTGGCAGAGAAAGCCAAAGGGAAGGCCAGCCCAAATCCGCTGGTTGGGGCAGTTATTGTCAGACGAGGCGCAATCATCGGCCACGGCTTTCATGAAGCGGCTGGGAAACCCCATGCGGAGATAATAGCCCTTCGAGAGGCAGGATCTCTTTCTAAAGGAAGTACAGCCTACATCACCCTTGAACCCTGTGTCCATTGGGGGAGAACCCCTCCTTGTGTGGACAGCATCCTCGAAGCTCGTTTGAAGAGAGTCGTCATTTCTGCTCTTGATCCCAATCCCCTTGTTTTTCAAAAAGGCGTCAAAAAAATGAGGGGGGCCGGAATTGAAGTTTCTGTCGGTCTTTTCGAGGAAAGAAATAGGCGTCTCAATGAAACTTACATAAAATACATCACTCAAAGAATCCCTTTTGTCGCCGCAAAGGCTGCCTTGAGTCTTGACGGCAAAATAGCCACCAGAAAATTCGATTCTAAGTGGATTTCTTCAGCCCAGACAAGAGAATATGTCCATCTTCTCAGGGGTGAATTCGATGCTCTGATGATCGGCATCAACACTCTTCTCAGGGATGACCCCCGCCTGACCATCCGCCATCCAAATTGGAAGGGAAAAAGAATAACACGAATTATTCTTGATTCAGAGCTTCGTTTTCCCTTAAAGGCGAAGATTCTCTCCACTCTCCCTCAAGGGAAAATTCTCATATTCACTCTTAAGACATCTTCCCCGCGGAAAAAAGAAGCTTTGGAAAAAAGGGGAGTGGAAGTCATTCCGCTTCCTGGCTCTCCGTCCAGGATAGATTTAAAAGAAGTTCTCTCTTGGCTTGGAAAGCGACAAATATCCAGTCTTCTAGTAGAAGGAGGCAGCCTCTTGCTGACATCCATGATTGAAGAGAGACTGGTGGATAAAGTTTTTTTGACCATTTCTCCCAAGCTGATTGGAGGAAAGAAGGCCCCTTCTTTCTTTCAAGGAGAAGGGACAGAATTCATTAAAGGCTCTCTGTGTCTCAAAAAAATTAATTGTTTCCAAATAGATAAAGACATCATTTGGGAAGGATATTTCTGATGTTTACAGGAATAATCAAGCACTTCGGTATATTCAGGGAATATCGTCAGGGAAAACAAGAAATCGCTGTCGAAGCCCCGACTCTTTCTTCCCAGATAGAGATCGGGGAAAGTATTGCCTTAAATGGAGTTTGTTTAAGCCTTATCAAAAAAGAAAAAAATATCTTTTTTTTCAATCTTTCTCAGGAAACTCTCAAACTGACAAACCTGGGTTCTCTCCGACATGGTGAACGCCTTAACCTTGAACTCCCCCTTACTCTCAGCTCTCCCCTCAGTGGCCATCTTGTCACTGGCCATATCGATTCCAAGGGAAAGGTCCTCAGAATTGTGGATAAAAAGCCAGGAAAACGAGTGACTATCTCTTTTCCCCCTGAGCTCAAAAAATTTTTCATACCCAAGGGCTCAGTGGCAGTCAATGGCGTAAGTTTAACTATAGCCTATCTTGGCTCTGCCTCTTTCGAGGTCGAGCTTATTCCCATAACTTGCGAAAACTCCAACCTGGGCCAAATAAGAAGAGGAGAGGAAGTCAACATAGAATGTGACATAATCGGAAAATATGTGTATAATTGGATAAGTCAAGGCAACCGATAGGAAAAGAGTTTAATTCTTCGGCTAAACTTGACAAAAAAATACGACAAAAGGCAAAAAATGGAAAAGCAGATAAAAACAGCTTCTGTAGAACAAGCGATAAAAGAAGTCAAAGCCGGAAAGCTGATCATCATCATTGATGATGAAGACAGGGAGAATGAAGGCGACTTAATGGTCGCAGCCGAAAAGGTTACTCCTGAGATCATTAACTTCATGACAAAGCACGGCCGCGGCCTTATCTGTCTTCCTCTTACTAAAGAAAGAGTGGACGAACTCCATCTTCCTTTGATGGTTGCAGACAATACAGCTCGCTTCCAGACAGCTTTTACAGTCTCTGTTGACGCCAAAAAAGGAGTCACTACAGGCATTTCTGCCTATGACCGGGCAAAAACAATCTTAGCAGCCATAGACCTTAAAACAAAGCCTTCTGACCTTGCTCGACCAGGTCATGTTTTCCCCCTTCAAGCAAGGGAAGGCGGGGTGTTGGCAAGAGCAGGGCAGACAGAAGCAGCTGTGGATATGGCTCGCCTAACTGGCTTGCGACCCGCAGGAGTTATCTGTGAAATCATGAATGAAGACGGAACTATGGCCAGGATGCCTCAGCTCGAAAAAGTCAGCCAAGCTCACAATATCCCCATTCTGACCATCGCCGACCTTATCAAATATCGGATGAAGCATGAAAGGCTTGTCAAAAAAGTAGACGAGGCGGATCTTCCGACAAAATACGGACATTTCAAGATTATTGTTTTTGAAGATATCATCCACAATGAAAACCACGTTGCACTTGTCAAAGGGGAAATCAAGAAGGACGAACCAACCCTGGTTCGGGCTCATTCTCAATGCTTGACTGGAGATACTTTTGGCTCTATTCGCTGCGATTGCGGGGAACAGCTCCATCGTGCCATGGAAATGATCCAAAAAGAGGGAAAAGGAGTCATCCTCTATATTCTGAATCAAGAAGGAAGAGGCATTGGCCTGACCAATAAAATTAAAGCTTATGCTATCCAGGATCAGGGAGCGGATACAGTTGAAGCCAATCGGAAACTGGGTTTCAAGCCCGACCAAAGGGATTATGGCATAGGAGCTCAAATCCTTGTCTCTCTTGGGATAAATAAGATTCGGCTGATGACAAATAATCCGCGCAAATTCATCGGGCTGGCAGGTTATGGCCTTGAAATTGTCGAACGAATTCCCATCGAAATCCCCCCTAATAACACGAACTTCAAATACCTGAAAACCAAAAAGGAAAAGATGGGCCATTTACTGGAAATGGTTTAATAAATAATCTCCAGCCTTTTTTGATTTATGATGGATGTTCAAGAGTTTTTGGAAAAATTCTTGCCTTTGGCTCCCCTGGAAAAAATAAGGTTTATCTACAGCCACATTGATGAGCTCGGAGAAGAAGAAAAAACTCGCTTTCTCCTCTCAGTCATCAAAGATCCCAAATCTTCTCCCATTGTCCGGGCTACGGTTCTTAAATTTTTAAGACAAAGCAGTTTCGAAGATCCCGCAATATTCCAGAAGAGCCTCAAAGAAAAGCATCAGGCTGTGCTCAAAGCTGCCCAGAGAGCTTTAAAGGATTTTGAAATCCAGGACAGAAAAAGCAGTTACATCTGCGGATCTGTTTTGAGGAAAATAGAGTCTACCCGGGAAAAACAAAAAAGATTGAAGATACTCAAAACTATAGCCAAACTTAAAGCTTCCTGGGTGCCCAAGGTTCTCCTTGAGGCCCTCGCTGACCCAAACGAAGGGATTCGCGATTTTATCATCAAGGAATTGGGCCAGAGAGAAGCTCTAAACTTCACTCTCCTCTATCAAAAACTTCGGAGGCCTCCTTGGTATGTAAAGAGCGCTGTCTTAAAAATCTTAGGCTTAAGGAAAAACCCTGAATCCATAAGACATATCAAACCTTTGCTCGACGACCCAAATGTCGAAGTCCGCAGGAGCATAACCCAGGCCTTGGGAGAGATTGGAGGAGAAGAAGCACTCGCTCTTTTGGTGAGACTGACGAAAGATAAAAATCACTATGTCAAGATATCAGCTGAGGAAGCCTTGAGCAAAGCAAGCAAAGTGAAATTTATTTAAATTTCCGCTTTTTTTGACTGGAGGATGAAAGTCACAGGGCCATCATTTATCAAATGAACATCCATCATGGCTTGAAATACTCCTGTCTGGACCACAAACCCCATTTGTCTGATCAACTCCAAAAAATAAGCGAAAAGCTTCTCAGCTTTCTCCGGTTCCTCAGCCCCATCGAAACTCGGTCTTCTTCCTTTTTTAGTAGAGCCGGCAAGGGTGAATTGAGAAACTGCCAGCACTTCCCCCTGAATCTCAGCTAAGGAGAAATTCATTTTCCCTTGTTCGTCAGGAAAAATCCGCAATTCCACAACCTTTTTGGCAAGATACTCAGCATCCTCTTTTGAATCTCCTTTTTCGATTCCCACAAGAAGACAAATGCCATTGCCAATTTTCCCGATAATCTTACCTTGAACTTGAACTGAAGCCTCTCTTACCCTCTGCAAAACAATGATCATCTTATTTTCTACTCTCCTCTCTTAAAATTTTTTCTTGGGAAAAAATTCTCCTCAAACCTCCGAGATCTTCCTGGTTAAAGAGGAGACTGGAGAGGACATAAATCAGGATTCCCAAAAATATGGCTGAGAATAAAACTCCTGCCTGTTTTAAAAATACGAGGCGCGAAAAGTCAAACTGCTCCATAAAAAGCCAAACCAGAACTCCCATCAAAGCCGCTGCAAGAAAGGATTTCAGAGCTGAAAGGATTAACTTCCTTTTTTCAATCTGAGCAATTTTTTTCTCTAAATAAAAAAAGAGAACAAGAAAATTCAAAAGTTGAGATATCGACAAGGCCAAAGCTATACCTCCCACCTTGAGGGGATTCATTAAAATTAAAGAGAATAGAATATAGCTTAACATTACAAAAAAGGCGATGATGACAGGAGTTTTCGTGTCTTTAAGAGAGAAAAAAGCCGGGGCTAAAATTTTCACTCCCGAAATAAAGGGTAGGCCTAAGGAAAAATAGAACAAGCAATTCGCACTCGTTGCGGTCGATTGGGCGCTGAAAAGTCCTCTTTGGAAGAGAACCTGAATGATGGGCCGATTGAGAACCAGTAAACCCACCAAGGCTGGAAGAGTTATCAAAAATGTGAGCTTAAGGGAAAAAACAAGAGTTCTCTTCATTCCTTGAATATCCTGATGAGCGGCCTGCTCGCAAAAAGCAGGCAGAAGGGCCACAGAAAGAGCAATCGAAAATAGGCCAAGCGTAAGCTCCTGGATTCTCGAAGCATAATAAAGAGAAGAAACACTTCCCTCTTCAAAGGCCGAAGCAAACATGCGGCTGATGGCAAAGTTTATCTGATAAATGCCGAGGCCAAATATGCCTGGAACCATGAGCTTTGCCACCTTACGGATTGCTGGATGAGTAAAAGAGAACGAGAATTTGAAGCGCAGTCCCTGCTTCCAGAGGAAAGGAAGCTGGAAGGCAAGCTGAAAAAAGCCGCCAAGAATAACGCCTGCAGCAAAAATATAGGCTGGCTCCCCTGCCTTACTAGCAAAAAGACAAGCAACGCCGATGATCGAAATATTGAGGAGGACTGGAGTAAAGGCCGGAACAAAAAATTTATAAAAGGAATTCAAGACGCCCATGACCAGAGCGGCCAGACTTATAAAAAAAATATATGGGAACATGATCCTGGTGAGCGAAGTCGTCAATTCCCATTTCCCTTGAACGTCCTTAAAGCCAAAGGCAATGATTTTGACCAAGAGGGGAGAAAAAATTATTCCCAAGATAGTCAAGAGGGCCATGATCAAGGTCAGATCGAAAAAGAAGGAATTGGCAAATTTCCACAGTTCATCTTTTGATTTTTCTTTCTTTATCTCGGTAAAAACAGGAATAAAGGCTGCTGTCATCGCTCCTTCTGCTGTGAGTCTCCTTAACAAATTGGGAATCACGAAGGCAATGGTAAAAGCATCTGCCCCACGGCTAGTTCCCAGAAAAAAGGCCTGAATTGAGTCCCTGACATAGCCCAAAATCCTGCTCAACAGCGTTGGAAATGCCACAGCAAAAGTCGATTTCAACAACCTCTGGTCTTGCTCTTTTTGCTCCATCATTGCTTCACTCATCCCAGTCTAGAAAAACTTCACTCCATCTTCCTCAGAAAGCATCTCCAAATCCGCGAGATAAAAAAGATCAGGATAGGTATTGAGAAAACCGAAATACCCAGCCTGATCGATAACTTTTTCTTTCATCACGCAAAAAGAGATGCTGACTCCCAATAGATGAATGTTGACTTTAGAGGAGAGATATCTTATCATAAGACCCCCTAAAAAGGAGAAAGAAATGGCTCATCACAAGTCCGCTATACGCCAATGGCGCCGAAGCCTCCGCAGAAATGCCATCAACAAGAAAAGTAAGTCCGTCCTTCGCTCTAAGATAAAAAAATTGAGAGAACACATTAAAAATAAAAACAAGGAAGAAGCCCTGAAACTCCTTCCTCTGACATTTTCCCTCATAGACAAAACAGTCAAGAAAGGCGTTGTCCACGAAAACAAGGGAGCAAGATACAAATCACGATTAAGCCGACAGATAGAATTGATGACTTCCTCCCCTTCTAAGTAGATCCTTCCTTTCTTCGAAGAGAGCAATAATCAAAAAGAAAGCTTTCCAGAAGTATCTGCGCAGAGACATCTGATGTCTTAATTTTTAAATCTATCTTTTCAAGTTCTTCAAGGCATCGATTCACATTCTTCTGGGAAATTGACTCCACAAGAGAGAAAAAGTCCTTGAATTTCGCTGCATAGAGGCTCACGAATTTTTCAGAAATTTGGGGCTTTAATTCTTTAAAAATTTCTTTTCTCTCTTTAGTCTTTTCTCTCAGCCAAACCTTGGCTAATAAAATATCCCGGAAAAAGTTAGCCATTATCCCCAGGATGTATTCAGGCTTTGTTCCCTCCTTAAAAAGATTATTCAAAACGACAAGGCATTGTTCAAAACTGGCCTTTTCTAGACTGTTCGAAAGTTCCCATTCAAGGAATGTCTTTACCCAATAAGAAACTTGGTTCACATCATCCACATCAATCACATTTTTCTCATCCACAAATGTCACAAGTTTTTCCAGCTCATTGTCGAGCCTCCAGAGGTCATTGCCGATGATCTCCTCCAGCCTCTTTTTCGCTTCCGCAGTCGCTCTCTTTCCATAGGAGCCGAATTTCTTATCCATCCAGGCAAAAAGTGCCTTCTCTTTAAGAGGTTTCAATTCTCTCAAACAGACCACAGACAGAGGAAGAGATGAAAAAAAATTGAGAAGGGAGTGATTTTTTCTTATCTTCCCTGCAAAAATGATGACCAGAACAGTCTTCGAAGACGGGGAGGAAAAATAGTCTTTGAGTATCCTCTCCTCCTTGGGAGAAACGGTGTCTTTTTCTCCTTCCAAAATCTCGACAACAATGATTCGCCATGGCGAAAAAAAGAAGGGAATGGTCCTGGCCAAATCGATGATATCCATCCAGGAGGAATCCTCAAGATGAAATCTTTCCAGGTTATAGTTTTGAAGATCAGGAGAAATCAGGGCATCTTTAAGCTCGCGGACAAATTGATGAGCAAGAAAAGTCTCTTCGCCATACAAAAAAAACAGAGGGGAAAGAGTCTCCTCTTTGATTTCTCGGCCCAGGAGAAAGCTATACACCCCCTAAAATCCTTCCAGAATAGTGATCACCAGACTTCGGGCAAATTTTTCAGCCACCTTGTTGACTGCTTCTGTTTCCAATGTTTCAAAATCCTCTCCCTGTGGCACTTCGTACTCCTCCATATAGACATAGGAAGGATTGGAAAAAATGGTTTTTTGATTCACCAAATCTCTCAGCACAATTTTCGCAACAACCGTGATGTTGTAACGGTCAGCCGTGGCTTGCCCAGAAAAGGCTATGGGATTAACGCTGAAAGAGATGATCTCTCCCAATAAGACAGCATCTGCGCTCTCCACATCAGCCGAAATCTCAACTTTTCCCCTCGCCACAATCTCATCGATGACACTTCGAGTTAGCTTCAGATCCAGCTCAAAGCGAGTTGTGAGATTCTTAAACATCGGGATGCTGATTTTTTTGATATGAGAGGGGAGAGAGCTTCCTGTGCCCCGGAGATGGTAACTGCAGTCAAGAAAAAACAAGCAGAGGAGGCTTAACAGAAAGATTTTTTTCATGCCCGATCTATAAAACAATGCTTACGAGTTTATTGGGGATACAGATTATTTTTTTAACTTCTCTCTTTCCTATAATCGCTTGAATTCTGCTCAGGCTGAGACTTCTCTCACGCATCTCCTCTTCAGAAAGATCTCGCGGTGCCTCAAATTTATCTCTCAATTTTCCGTTGACTTGAATGACAATTGTCACTGTTTCTTCACTAGCTAGTTCAGGATCAAAACTCGGCCAGGAAGAACGAATAAGAAGTGTCTTGTGGCCGGACCTTTGCCAGAGCTCTTCGCAAATATGGGGAGCAAAGGGAGAGAGGAGCAAAATCAAGCTCTCCAATGCTTCTCTCAGAAGGCTTCTCCCTTTTTCGTCATTTTCTAGAATTTCTTTTTCTTTTTTGATCTGATTGTAAAGCTCCATTATAGAACTTATCGCAGTATTGAGATGATATCTCTTTTCAATATCCTCGCTGACCTTTTTTGTGGCCTGGTGCATTTTTTTTATCAATCTCTGGCAGCTTCCTTCTGTACTTTCGACTTTCTTAAGGGCAACCTTCCCTTCTAACATACGCCTATTTTCCTCAAAAATCATCCAGATCCGATTCAGGAATTTGAAACAGCCTTCTATGCCCTCTTCGGCCCAGGCAAATTCCTTTTCTGGAGGAGAAGCAAAAAGGATGAAAAGCCTCAGGGCATCGGCTCCATATTTCTTGACGATATCATCAGGATAGACAACATTTCCCCTTGACTTGGACATGGCAGAACCATCCTTGGTCACCATTCCCTGGGCAAGGTAGTGGGGAAAGGGTTCATCTATGCTGGTCAGACCTAAATCTCTCAAAACTTTTGTGAAAAAGCGAGCATAAATCAGATGGAGGATGGCATGCTCCACTCCTCCTATATAGATGTCAACTGGAAGCCAATATCTAGAAGCCTGGGAATTAAAAGGAAGCCCTTCTTCATGGGGAGAAGCGTAGCGAAAAAAATACCAGGAGGAATCAAAAAAAGTATCCATGGTGTCTGTTTCACGCCTCGCTTTTCCCTTGCATTTCGGGCAGGTGGTGTTGACAAAGCTCTTGACCTTCTCCAGAGGAGAACCTTCTTCCCCAGTCAGAACAACTTCATAGGGAATCTTAACCGGCAAATCTTCATAAGGAACGCCCACAATTCCGCATCTTTGACAATAAACAACAGGGATAGGTGTTCCCCAGTAGCGCTGGCGAGAAATACCCCAATCGCGAAGACGATAAACTGTGCTTTTCTGGCCAAATCCTCGCTTCTCAGCCCACTGGCCCATTTTTTCAATGGCTTCTTCCGATTTTTGCCCAGAGAAAGGACCCGAATTTTGAACGACTCCATAATCTTCAAAAGCCTGTTCAATCGAATCTTTGTTTGAAGTTCTGTCTTCTGGGACAATGACAGCCTTAATGGGCAGGGAGTATTTTGAGGCAAATTCAAAATCCCTCTGGTCATGAGCTGGAACAGCCATAATGCCTCCAGTCCCATACTCCATCAAGACATAGTTGGCGACCCAGACGGGAATTTCTTCTCCACTAAAAGGATTAATGGCTTTTTTCCCTGTATCAATTCCTTCTTTCTCTTCTTTTTCCAGATCTTTTTTGAGGCGAGAATCAGTAACGGCACGAGCTATCCATTCCTGGAGCTTCTCTTTCTGCTTAGAATCAGCAATCAATTCTTGACTCAGCGGATGTTCGGGGGAGAGGACTAAAAAAGTTGCTCCATAGATAGTATCAATTCTGGTTGTGAAAACTTCAACAGATTGAGAAAGCGAGGGAATAGGAAAAGAAATATGGGCACCAATGCTCTTGCCTATCCAGTTTTTTTGCATGAGGAGCACATGCTCAGGCCATTTTTTCAAAAGGGCGTGGCCAGAAAGAAGTTCTTCTGCATAGTCTGTTATCTTCAAAAACCAATGCTCCATCTTTTTCTGTTGAACTTTTGAATCGCACCGCCAGCACTGTCCTCCAACCGCCTGCTCGTTGGCCAGCACTGTTTGACATTGGGGACACCAGTTAACCCAGCCTTTTTTGCGGAAAGCCAAGCCCTGCTCAAACATTTTGAGAAAAATCCATTGGTTCCATTTGTAATAATCAGGGCGGCAGGTATTCACTTCTCTTGACCAGTCATAGCTTATTCCTAGCTTTTTGAGCTGGCTCTTCATATGGGCAATATTATCAAGAGTCCACTTCTGAGGATGAATGCCGTGACTGATAGCGGCATTCTCAGCCGGAAGTCCCAGTGCATCCCAGCCGATAGGGTGAATCACATTAAATCCTTTCATGAACTTGTAACGAGAAATCACATCTCCAATGGAATAATTCCGGACATGCCCCATGTGGATGTATCCAGAAGGATAAGGATACATTTCCAGGCAATAAAATTTTGTCTTTTGAGGGCTCTCTGAGACTTCAAAGACTTTTTCCTCCTCCCAAATTTTCTGCCACTTCTTCTCGATCTCGGAAAAATTGTAATCTTCCTTCATTTCGTACTTTTTCCTAATTTTATTTTTTTTGACCCTTTGAGTCTTAAAAATTCAATGATAAATATTAGATTTATTGCCCCCAAAAGTCAAGGTAAGCTATCATAGAAATTTACCTTGACAAAGGGCTCATTTTTAAAAAAAATAGGTAAAAATCCTTTTGACTAAAAGGAAAAAATTTCTCTCTTAAATAGGACGATGCTAGAAGCGAGAAACCTCTCTGCGGGCTATGAAAACGGTTTTGTTATCAAGGACATTTCCTTCACCCTTGAAAAGGGAGAATTCATTTCCGTTCTTGGAAGAAATGGCTCTGGAAAAAGCACTCTGATAAAAGCGCTCCAAGGATTATTGAATAATGTCTGTGGCGAGGTCAAGATTTGCGGAGAAGACATCGTTCGCATGAGACAGCGGCAGATTGCCAAGAGAATCGCTTATGTTCCCCAGATATTCGACTTTGTTTTTGAATTCAGTGTCATGGAAATTGTCTCAATGGGGAGATATGTCCACCAAGGCCGACTGGTAGGTTCTTCACTCTTTGATTCTCAATTCATTGAAGAAGTGATGCACGCAACCCAGATTGTCCATCTTAAAGACAAAAAGATTGCACATCTAAGCGGAGGCGAGCGGCAGAGAGTCTTCATCGCTAGGGCGCTGGCCCAAGATACACCCCTCCTTCTTCTCGATGAACCCAGTTCTCATTTGGACATCAATTACCAAGTAGAAATTTACCAGATATTGAAAAATCTGCAGGAAGAGAAGGGAAAAACTATCCTCTGCACCGAGCATAATATTAATCTCGCCATTCCTTACTCTCAAAAACTCATCTTCCTGAAAGAGGGGAGAATCTATGCTCAGGGACAACCAAAAACGCTTATCACCAAAAAAAACATCAAAGAAGTTTTCCAGGCAGATGTTGAAATTAGAGAAAACATCCATTCTAAGCTTCCCGAGATATCTCTTGTCCCAAAAATTATGGAGAAGAAATGACGCTCAGAAAATGGCAAGTGGTTTTATGGTTTTGTCTCCTCAATTCCCTCGCTTTTGCTCAGCAGAATAAAATTATCAAAGACGACCTGGGCTTCTTTTTCCGCCTTTCTTCACCTCCGCAAAGGATTGTTTCCTTAGCGCCAAACATTACTGAAATCCTCTTTGCGCTGGATTTGGAGGAAAAGATTGTGGGCGTTACCCGCTACTGTGATTATCCATCTAAAGCACTGGAAAAGGGGAAAATTGGCGGGTTGATCGACCTAAATTTGGAGAAAATGAGAGCTTTGAATCCAGATTTGATCATTGGCTTTCGTGGAAACCCCCTGAGGATTCTCAAAAAGCTCAAAAACCTCCACTTCCCTGTTTTCGTCTTGGAAGCAGGAGAAAATCTTGAATCCCTATATTCAACTATCGAGAAAATTGGACTTGTGACCCAAAAAGAAAAGGAGGCAAAAAATCTTGTCAGCTCTCTGAAAAAAAGATATGAAAAGATTGAAGCTACGCTTCAGCCTGTCGTTCACAAGCCAACAATTTTTCTACTTCTCCACGGGCTTGGTTTCTGGACTTGCGGGAAAAAGAGCTTTCTCAATGATCTTCTGATAAAAGCTAAAGGAGTGAATGTGAGCGGAGAAATCCCCAAAAAATGGCTCCACTATAACCGAGAACAGCTTATCCATCAGAATCCTGAAGTGGTGATTGTCATGGCTAAATCACAAGAAGAATTTTCTAAAGCCAAAGAATGGCTAAAAAAAGAGTCACGCCTAGAAATGATTCGAGCAATTCAAAATGAGCGGATTTATTTTCTGGACGAAAATCTGGCCAGCCGATTGGGTCCCCGGCTTCTGGATGCCCTCCATCAATTGGCTCTCCTCCTCCATCCTCATCTCTTCGCTCAAGAACAATGAACATCGATCAGAAAAGACGCCTTCTCCTTTTTATTCTCCTTTGCCTCTTTGTCCTTGGCTTTTTGATTTCAGTCCTCTTCGGCCCTGTCCCCACAAATTTTCGTAATCTTTGGGATTTTATCATCAACCACGATAAAACCTATGCTGCCATTTTCCTCGACCTCAGGCTCTGCCGAGCACTCCTGGCTTTTCTGGTGGGAGCAAGCCTCTCCCTTTCAGGTGCGATCCTCCAAGGCTATTTCCAAAATGCCATGGCTGACCCTTTTGTTGTCGGAGTCTCTTCAGGTGCCTCTTTTGGTGCTGTCCTCTGCTTATTCCTTGGGTTAGATATCTCTGTTTTTGGCTTTTCCAGCCCGAGTATTTTTGCCTTTGCTTTAGGATTTGCTATTGTCACCTTTGTCTATCTTCTCTCCCAGAGAAAAGGTGTTTTCAAGGTTGAAACCCTGCTCTTAACAGGAATTGCTGCCGGAGCTCTTGCCTCGTCTCTGACTTCGTTTCTCTTATTCCTAAAATCTGATTCTTTTGAACAGGCTGTGTTCTGGCTGCTGGGAAGCTTTGCGCTTTCTGACTGGAAGCAAGCGAGCGCCGTGGCTCCCTACCTTTTCCTCTCTTTAATCATAGCCCAATGGCTGGCCAAGGATATGAACCTTCTTGTGCTGGGTGACGAGACAGCTCAATCTCTGGGCTGCCCTGTAAATCGCATCAGGAAAATCTTTTTAGCGCTATCGACTCTGCTGGCTGCTGTCTCTGTCTCAGTCAGCGGGATCATTGGCTTTGTCGGTTTAATTGTCCCCCACTGGATTCGCATCTTAATCGGGCCTGACCACAGATATCTTTTCTTCTTCTCTGCTCTCACAGGAGGAATTTTTCTTGTCTTCACTGACTTTCTAGCCCGGACTCTCCTCTTTCCTACTGAGTTACCCGTCGGTATCATCACTGCTGCCGTAGGTGCTCCCTTCTTTATCTATCTCTTGAATCAAAGAAAATAGGATTTATCCCAAATTCCATGATAATCATAAAATTGCAGCACGGGGTCCTGTCGCGGCGTGTCCCCGTCCTCGCTCCACCCATCCCCCCGTGGGG
>Ga0315296_10000909_pt1 | contig 26228 bp, 28 predicted proteins | sample YL17G14_18_MG_FD_203921 | JGI IMG/M metagenome (GOLD analysis project Ga0315296, IMG submission 203921) | Sediment microbial communities from Yellowstone Lake, YNP, Wyoming, USA - YL17G14_18 | ecosystem: Environmental > Aquatic > Freshwater > Lake > Sediment | place: USA: Wyoming | collected... | reverse complement strand
GGCAGACCAATATCCGGGACAAACCATGTGGGTGACCTCCTGTCACCCAAGCTTCTCGGCGCAGCCTCCACGACAATGGGATTATTGCCGTCGGCAATTAAAATAACGAATTATTCGACAAACTCTATATACGCGGCTTGCGCAATAATTGATTTTTTGCGCAAAAATTAGATGGTCTGCACAAAAATTATAGCTATGCGCGGTGGGAACTCAAGCGAAATAACTAGAGATAAAGTACTGGACAGGCTCAAGAATCTTCGTGGCGATAAAGAAATCGAAGGAAAAAGATTAAGGGGCCCAGGAAAGGGCATCTGGATTTGGTGGCGAAAAGACGCATTCACTCCTCAAAAATAATACTGTGTCGTTATTTTCTGGTAGCATTTCCCATTCCACAGGCTGCAGACGGGCAACCTATTTTCTGAATCTGGCTCTGGTTTTCGTAAGTACTTCCTAGCGTATCTTTACGTACTCGTAAGCCTGAGTCGCTGATTCAAAGCAGTAGTGAACCCGCTGATAGTCACGCCTGAACTCAGCAACTTCCCCTGCCACGCGCTTTAGGTCTTCTCCGTCAACGACAATACGCTTAATGAAGTCCGCTATCTCCGCCATCTCTCTCTCTTTCATTCCGAGTCTTGTTACTTCTGGTGTACCTATCCTGATTCCACTGGGGTTTTTGTAATGCTTGCCCTCACGAATATCCCAAGGCAGCAAGTTTCTGTTCAAGATTATGTTCGCTTGCTCCAGCTTCTGCTCCATCGTGCCTCCGTCGCCATATTTTGAAATATCTACGACTATTGTGTGCGAACGGGTAAACCCTTGATCAGGGCACAAGACGTTCAATCCTCGATCGTAAAGCGCCTGACCGAGTGCCTTGGCATTTTTAACGATCTGGGAAGTGTATTCCCTGCCGAACTCGAGCATTTCAGCCAGGGCTACTGCCAGAGCAGCCACTGAATGGAGGTGGTGGTTGCTGACGACGCCCGGGAAGACTGCCTTGTTTATCGCCTCCGCCAGCTCCTTCTTGCACAAAATCATGCCGTGCTGGGGTCCTGGCAGGGTTTTGTGGGTGCTGCACGTCATAACATCTACTCCCTCCCGCAATGGATCTTGGAATTGCCCCCCTGCTATCAATCCTGCCACATGAGCAGCGTCGTACGCCACATGCGCGCCGACCTCTCTTGCCACCTCGCTGAGCTCCTTAACTGGATGTGGGAAAAGAAAAACGCTAGCGCCGAAGAGCGCAAGTTTTGGCCTGATCTCCCTTATCTTCTTCGCCGCGGCATCAATATCGATATTCATCTTTTTTTCGTCGAAGGGCCAGTACTCCACCTCCAACCCGTGCACAGCTCCCGCAGTGCCGCCGAACTTCTGCTTGCCCATGCTTATGTGCCCGCCGCAAGGGATAGCTAGACACATCATGGTGTCGCCGGGTTTGGTTAGGGCCGTGTACATGGCGAGGTTTGCCACGACTCCTGAAATGGGCTGCACGTTCGCATGCTCTGCCCTAAAAAGTTCTTTCGCCAAATCCATCGCGAGAAACTCCACTTGGTCTATGTACTTACAACCCGCATACACTCGCTCGCCCGGCCAGCCCTCCGCGTATCTGTGCTGGAAATCGCTTGCCATCGCCTCCCTAACCGCCGGGCTCGTTATGTTTTCACTGGCTATCAACGGCAAAGATTTTTTTAACCACTCGTGGTGCTCCTGTAGCAGCCCCAATGTCCGATCGTATGCTTCCCTCGGGCGCATCCCATCACCTCAACAATTTCACAATCTCATCATATTTAGCTGGAGCCTCACGCAACGGCCCCGAAATCCTTATTGCTTCTTCTGGGTCCTTTAAAAGATGTCCGGTCGCTACACAGACCACCTGCTCGCCACGCGCTATGATTCCCTGGCGCACGAGCTTCTTAAGTCCTGCAATCGTGGACGCGCTCGCTGGCTCCGCCCCTATTCCCTCAAGTGTAGCCATCAGCTTTTGGGCCTCGACGATCTCGGCATCGCTCACAGCCTCGGCCGTGCCACCCGAGCGCCGGATTGCCCGGATGGCCTTTGGCCCATTGACTGGATTGCCTATGCGGATCGCCGTTGCTATTGTCTCTGGCTTTTCGACTGGTTCGAACTTCTCCAGCCCGCGCTTTATGGCGTCGACGATCGGCATCGCTCCCTCCGCCTGAATCCCCACCATCTTAGGTATCTTTTTCGTCAGCCCGACTACATCGAACTCTAAAAAGCCCTTGTAAATAGCCCAGATGTTGGCGCAGTTTCCCATCGGTACTATCACACGATCCGGCACTTTCCAGCCAAGCTGATCTGCTGTCTCAAAAGCTATCGACTTTTGTCCTTGGAGCCTGAAGGGATTGACCGAGTTCAGGAGGTAGATGTCCTTCTGTTCATTGCAGATCCTGCGCACGATGGCCTGCGCCTCATCGAAGTTTCCCTTCACTGCGATTACCTGCGCGCCATAAACCAGCGTCTGCGCGAGCTTCCCCAACGCTACCTTCCCTTTCGGAAGCAGGACCACGCAGCGCAGCCCGGCCTTTGCCGCGTAGGCCGCCAGCGACGCCGAGGTATTGCCGGTCGAGGCGCACGCGACGGTCTTCACTCCAAACTCAAGCGCTTTCGTGACCCCAACCGTCATCCCGCGATCCTTAAAGGAACCGGTTGGATTGGCTCCTTCGAACTTTATGTAAAGCTCCCGGATGCCGATATTCTTCGCCAGCCGGTCGCAGCGGTAGAGTGGAGTCCTTCCCTCCCCAAGGCTGACGATCTTCGACTCGTCTAGAATCGGCATGAACGCACGATACTTCCAGACGCTTGGGGCCTCGGTCTTCAGACGTTCGCGGTCTACCTTACGCTTCAGTTCGCTTGGTTCGAATTCTACTTCCAACAATCCTCCACATTTCGGGCAGGTGTAGAATCTTTCGTCAATCTTGAATTTACTGCCGCACTCAATACACTCTAATCGCAAGTCTAACCCCCGAGCGCCCGGTGGATATCAATCAGGTCGCCTAACAGTGAACTTGACGTTTCCTTCGGGCCCGCCCCGAACCCTGCGATCGAGATCTCACGCGCCAAGTCGAGCTCAAACGTCACAGCGTTCAAGGTGCCGCTAACTGCGAGCGGATGGCCAAGCGGGACGAGCTTCGGTCCAACCTCAAGCAATCCGCGCCTAGCTATGCCGATGAGCTTTATCGTTTGCCCTGCTTCTCTGGCCAGACGGATCGCCTCGGGAGAAATTCGATCGATACCAATTACCCTGACATCGCTGAGTTTTGCGTTCATGCCTAAAATTGAGTTAGCGAGGATCGTGATTTTACACGCAGTATCTATACCCTTGATGTCGAGCGTCGGATCCTTCTCAGCTATCCCCAGCTCCTGAGCTTCCCGAAGGACTATTTCAAATGGGGCACCCTCCGTGCTCATGCGTGTGAGGATGTAGTTTGTTGTTCCGTTGAGCACGCCTCGTATCTCCTGGATTTCATTCCCAGCCAAAAGTTTCCTCGCAAGACCTATCACCGGCACGGCTCCACCAACTGAAGCGGAGTACCTGAACTCCACACCGCACTTTTTTGCCAGCGAGTCGAGTTCCCTGAAGGCGACTGCTAGCGGGCCCTTGTTGGAAGTTATGACATGCTTTCTAGCCAGCATCGCGCGTTTTATGTGTGTCAAGCCGGGCTCCCCAGTTTTTATGTTCGTCTGCGTGAGCTCGTAGACGACATCCGCCTCGACATTATCAATAATATCGAGAGCAGTTTTGCCCCGTTTCCCTCCTTCGTGTGCCGCCACTGTTCCTTTATTCTCAGCGGCGTTGAGCAATCTCACCAAATTGAGCCCTTTTTCGTCCACCGCCGCGCCGAATTTATCAACGGCTGCGACCACGCGCGGAACTAAACCGTGGGTCTCACGCAGGAAACCTGCTTTTTGAATGAACGCGCGGCTGAGCCCCCTACCCAAGTTCCCGAACCCAATGAGCACTATCCGCATCATCCCACCTCAAGCGAAGTTATCATTAGTAGCTTTTTTCTGTCTGCAATGCGCTGGAGGTTGGAAATTGCTACGTTCGCGCGCTTTTCATCATTGGCGGTGATTGTCATTCTGGCTGTCGATTCTTTGCCGATATCACCCATCGCGAGACTCAAGTCAGAGACCATTACTCCCTTGAGAGCGTTCAATCGATCTATCGTGTCTCTGATGTCTGTGTGTATAATATGGCCTATCAACAGAGCCGTCGCCCTCACAGCGCCCTCACGCTCCCCAAGCTGGGTAACCCGCACCCCTCTTGCGCGGAGCGCCGCTAGAATTCGATTGAGCCTCACCCGGTCAGCAACCTCGAAAACCAGCATGACCGGCACGCGCCCGAGCGGTGTCTTTCGCTCACGCTGGTGCATTATGCTCTGGATGTTGCCCCCTAATCGTGAAATTGGTTCGAGCGCTTTTAGAAGCTGCCCAGGGACATCCTCAAGTTCCATAACAATCCTTACAAGCAAAACCTCACCTACTCCTGACCATGCAAACCATTGTGAATACCTCTGTTTCAACTGAGGATGAATTCTCTTAAATATTGCTTCCGTGACTGTACGCAAGACTAAGATGGTTCAAAGCCGAAGGAACTTATCCATGAACTTATGGCCTTCTAAAACACCAAACGATCCTCTCTTAGCCGAAGACTCATCAAAGTATTTCACACCATCTTTTTTGCCCTTCGTTGAGTAAACGACAAAGGGAACAGGATCAGCTGTATGAACTCTAACTGTTATTGGTGTTGGGTGGTCGGCCATTACTGAAATTGTGTATTCTCCTTTCAACCCATCGATTATCTTTCCGATCAGGCGAGAATCGATATTTTCGATAGCTTCGATTTTTCTCTCGGTATCACCCATATGCCCGGCCTCATCCGGCGCTTCCACGTGAACCAAAACTAAATCATGGTCTTTCAACGCCCTAAGCGCAAACTTGGCCTTGTTCTCATAATTTGTGTCGTAGTAACCGGTTGCTCCTGGAACTTCAAATTTACTCATCCCGACGCACGCACCCACGCCTTTAACCACATTTACGGCCGACACAATGGCTCCTTTAATCCCATATTTTTCAACTAGGGTTTTTATCCTCGGCTTTTTCCCCTGACCCCAAACCCAAATCATGTTAGCTGGTTTTCTTCCGTTTTTTACCCTGGCAATATTTGTCGGATGGTTCGAAAGAATTTGTTTTGACTTCAGAGTCATCTCATTCAAAGTTTTTGCGATTTCATTGTTTTTCGGTTTAATCAAATTGTCGCTGACTTTTTTGCCAACGATCTCGTGTGGGGGCGCAGTTTTGAGTTTATCTGAACCTCTAGGCGCATTTCTCATCACAAAAAGGTGCCGGTAGCTAATGCCCACGTAAAAATCACCCAAACGCCCATAATTTTTTCTCACCACTCTCATCAACTCTTGGGCTTCCTCTGTTGTTATGTGGTCAGCGCTATAATCTGAGATCAGCCCATTTTTCTCGGTTATCAGATTACATCTGAAGGCGAGATCTTCCTTTTCCAGCTCAACATCCATACCAGCCGCCTCCAAGGGACCTCTGCCGCGATGATATTTCCTCGGGTCGTAACCTAAGATAGACATTATCGCGACATCGGAACCCGGGTCCATGCCCTTCGGAATAGTTTTCAACAACCCGCTCCTGCCGTTAGAAGCTATCCAATCCATGTTTGGCTTATCAGCCGCCTGCAATGGAGTTTTCCCTCCAAGTTCCTCTAAGGGATAGTCAGCCATCCCGTCTCCAACGACTATGATATATTTCATGCACTCACCGAGATAGATTGTTGCTCTATTTTCTAAGCTATACTATAGTATAACGCCTACTATTTGTTCCAACCGGAAATCACATTACCTAACTCCTGTGGGTGGTTTTCTCCGCCGCAGGATGGAGAGTATCAGCATGTCTCCCTTGATCTCAACTTGCCTTGCGTCTGAAGTAGTATCAGGTGGGAGCTCAAACACCGCGAAGTAAGCCTCGCCGCTAGGCTTTCGTGCGATGACCTCGAGCGTGTTTCCCATCGTTCTCAGCTCGACATCTTCCTTCCTCACCCCAGGCACCTGCATCGTAAGCACCACTTCATCAGGGCGCTCAATTTTTCCAACATTGGTCTCCAGCATTCGTGATATTGGTTTGATTTCTCTCGGTTTTTCGCTGGGCTCGGGTCGTTTTGGTTTAAGTACTTTTGTGGGGGTAACCTTCGTCGGGGGGCCACCGATTCGTGCCACCCTCACCTCCGGCTTCCCCTTGCCAAAGTCTCTTATCTCTATTTTGAACCCGGCGACTCCTGGTGTTCGCTCAAACTTACGAAAATCCAACCTGAACTTTTTCTCCATCTCTTCAAATTCCGTGCCAAAATCGTTGAGCTGCCGGAAAAAACGCTTGAAAAACTCCTCGCCGAACGGATCGAATGCCATTTTCATCGACCTCATTATAATTTGGCTTTATTCTTAATTAATTTTGGGGAATTCTAAAAAAGCTCCGAAGTGCTAAAACATTCAAATCTTCGCTAGCCCTTGTCCTTATCTACTAAATCTTCATAGGGCTCCGCTTCTCCAAACAGACACTCGCTATCTGAGTAGAAGTCACACTCAGGGCAACACCCATTGCTGTACTCACATTCGTCAAACATCGGGCACTTGGAACAGCACTTATGCATCTGCCTTTCCCCCGAATTCTCGTGTGATGAAAAACGCCAAACCCCTATTTAAAACTTTCGCGCCAAATTTTGCCCCTCGCGCGACAGTTTGCGCGCGCCCAAGAGGAATGCCCACAAAAGTGCCTTTTACTTTCGTATTCTGGTTGGAAAAAGATGAAACTACAAAAAAGAAAGTCTTTTATGGGGCTAATATTTAGTTTTATATGCGCCGAGAGGGCAAACCGGGAGGGCTTCTAGAGTCGGTCCTGGTGGATCCCACTGGTAAGGAAATTATAGAGCGAGGCCAAGCTCGTAAGATCCTGAACAGCAGGCTGACAGGGTTGATTCGAAGGCTCTCAATTGATTACGGCGTGGAGAACTCGCAAGAGCAATCCGCACGATCCGCGAAGGGTCGGAACGATGTGGTTCGGCGGGCTGCCCAAAAGGCGGTCTGGACGGGCTACGTCGCCCGTGATCATAGAGACATTCGTGGCCCTTATCTCGGCGCATTTTTTTACAATTCTTGCTCTCATCTGCCAATGCTTTTTCTCGCCAATCGCCTAAAAGAAACCTAAGAAAAGATAATACGGTGCTCACATGGATGTCATCCGAAAATTCGACCCGTGGGGCGATCCGCTCTGTACCTGCCCGAAAAAGTTAGGGTTCAATCCCTACACGGGTTGTGATTATCGATGTATCTACTGCTACGTCAGTTCGTACGTGCCGCGGGCTTTTGAATGCAGAGAAAAGAAAAATTTGGTTGCGCGGGGCGAGCGTGATCTCAAGCGAATCGACAAAAGTCTTGTAATCAGCATGTCGAACAGCAGCGACCCATACCCACCGATGGAAGCGAAACTCAAATTGACCCGTGCCTGTCTCGAACTCTTCTCACATGAAGATTGCCGCGTGCAAATTATAACGAAATCCAACCTTGTTGCCCGCGATGCCGACCTGCTCTCAAAAATGCGCTGCGTGGCAAGTTTTACTATAACCACTCTCAACCGGAGTGTGAGCAAAGTACTCGAACCTAGGGCGCCTTCGCCTGAAAAAAGATTGGGAGCTATGAAGGAACTATCCGGCGCCGGCGTGCCCACGAGCCTGCGCCTTGATCCCATCATCCCAAGTCTAAACGACGCCGAGATCAAAGAAATCGTGGAAACAGCCGCTGCACACGGTGCCTCCCATGTCACCTCCTCAACTTTCAAACCACGCCCGGACAGTTGGCGACGTTTGGAGAGAGCTTTCCCAGAAATCGCGACGGAACTCGCACCGTTGTATTTCGAGCAGGGCAAACGGCATCACAATAGTCGCTATCTGCCGCGAAAGATTAGATTTCAACTTATGAAGGCCGTTAGAAATGCCTGTAGCAGAAACAATGTCACATTCGCCTCATGCCGTGAGGGCTTACAAAAATTATCGACTGGCGAGAGTTGCGATGGAAGCCACCTGATCCCAAAGAAGAAACCAGACTGATTATTTCAGAACATTTCCTGTTTTCATGTACCAAAGGTAAAGGTCGAGTTCGCCGAGGGAAATGTTAAGCCCTCGCGCAAATTTCTTCAATTTTTCCTCTATTTCTAAATAACGGCTACACGCCAATGCGCGCGGCACTTCATCAATCAACTTATACTCACGCAGCACGGCGAGCACATGCCGGTCAAGGATCGCCACATTGTCAAAACCCACGTTGCGCAAAAAATGCGACGATTCCTTCCATCCAATTCCTTTGACGTTTTTCTGAAGCCACTCACGAGCTTGCCGAGCATCCTTGAAATTTTTAACAATGGTTTTAATACCGCAGAACTTGCGCGCTTCAACAATAAAACGCGCTCTTGCATTCGGGAACCTATGCCCAAGTTGTCTAAGTTTTTTCCTAAGTTCTGCTCCCGAAAGTTCTAGGAAACCTTCACCGCCGAGCTCGCGCTGAATTTTGATGCCCAACTTGGCTGTGGAATTCGCGGTGAGAATGCAGAAACAAAGCTCCGAAAACCATTCCTTGTTTCCCTTGCCGCCCAAATTTTTGAACTCTTGTGTCCTCTGGGCTATAAGTTTGCACACCGAGCCCTTCTTCAATTCATTCACTTTACTTACTAGATCTCCGCCCACAACAACCCTAACATTAAAAACATTCTGTCTGATTAATGTGTTACTCTGACTAAGCTACCGCAAGCTTTGTCTGAGCGGGGGCTTGCTGCCATGTGTGGATGTGTTTTACCAGCTCGTGCGCTACCTTTGAAGGTTGCGCCCATTCAAAAGCCCGTACGTTTTTGGGGCTAGCATCAAATACCGAAAACTCAGCTATCTGTCTCGAGCCCACTGGAACTGAAACCAGCCCTGTTTCCGGGCACAAGCTCATCGGCGCCAACAATAGACCTCGCCTGACCCGGAACTCGGAGAGAAGGCAGATTTTTTCTCCTTTTTTTATTTCGATGGGGGAAGTAACTCCTCCGACAGTAACATTTGGAAATCTCTCACACAAATAGCCCCCAATATAATTCGTAAGTTCTTCCTGCAAACTCGCTAAACTATCCGCGCCGCCCACCAGGGCTTCGCGCGGAATCGTTTCCAATGGTATCACCAAGTCAAAGCCGAGACTCCCGCTGTACTTCACCCACGGTTTCGAAACACCGGCGTCTGCTAATGCTTCAAGCGCCCAAACAGTCGCCACTCTAGCGAACTCTAATCCGCCTCGTTTTGCCCTAGTAGTCCAGACCAGATCGTGGCCTATCGGGCGAGAAAGGTCCTGTCTTTGATACCGCCAATTTGAGCAATAGAACGCTGACGCGCCCAACGCCAGTGCATGATCCAACTCTTCCGGTTTATCTAAAATTACCGGACGCCGTGCCTCGCCCTCGTTGAAATAACGCTGCAAGCCCTTGGCCTTGCTGTTGTAAAAAGCACCTTCTCGAAGGCTACCGCTCCCACTAGCATTCGCGAAATTTGTTATCGCCTGTCTCACGTCAACGCGCTGGTAGTACATGTTCCCCCCAAATGAGCCCTTGCCGGCTGTTTTTAAGCAATTTGAGAAGAGGGGGGTCGCCGAAAGTATTCTACGACTCTCTCTTTATTAAACTGCTAAAATCAACTTTTATGGAAAACCGTGGCTTTATTTTGATAATACGCCATTTTTTTATTAAATAATAAGATAACTTGGATTATTATGGCTTTATTTGTGTTTCTCACGTCAACCTTAGCTGTATTCATTTATGCAAAAAAGCGAAAGTAATCGACCCACCCCTTCATTTCCGGTGGAGATATATTAACTATAAAAAGAATAAAGGTTATGTTACGTTAGTGGTATAAATATGCTATCATCTGAGTTTGATAAAGGCTGGATCATAGGTTTTATAGAACGCGGCGGGGTTTTTACAAAAAACACGATTAAAATCAAGCGAGAAACGAAATCCGGGGTAAAAAAATACTATTACGTCAACCCGGCTTTTTACATCGTCAATAAAGATAGGTCTGCACTGGAAACGATCAGAGGTTACTTGAAGATGGGCAAAATTAATCGTCACGGTACAATCTTCCATTTTGAGATAAGGAAAAAAAGCGAAACATTCAGGCTGGCGGAATTCTTAAATGGTAAATTTAAATCAGAACTCAGGTCCCAGCAGTTCGAGCGCTGGAAGGAACGAGTAATAGAGTGGAAATCAAGGGCGTGGGGTGAGGGGGGCGGGCCGAACAGCAAAAGAGGCAACGTTGACAAATATTAAAATCGATTTTCCGAACTCGACAAACAGACCACTGAATTTGCCGAAAGCTTTTAGCCGTTGGGCGCACTTTTTCGGGTGGTGGTAAGACGAAAGAAAGGTTTAACCTCATCGCACGCGACGCAGCTGAAATAATCACAGAACCAGAATTACACGAGCTTTTGAAGCACGAAAAATTCACGGTCTACTGCGGCTACGAGCCATCAGGCAAAATCCACTTCGGTCATGCGTTGACCGTTCGAAAGCTTATGGATCTCCAAGCGGCAGGCGCGCGGGTGATTGTATTGCTCGCGGATTTGCACGCTTACCTTAATGACAAGGGGACGCTGGAAGAGATCAGGCGGGTGGCTGAGTACAACCGGCACTGTTTTATCGCTCTCGGGTTGGACCCAAAGCGCGCGGAGTTTTTGCTCGGCTCTGATTTTCAGCTCAAGCCCGGGTTCATGATGGATGTGCTTCGTATGGCCACGGACACCACGTTGCTCCGGGCGCGAAGGTCGATGGCCGAGATAGCCAGGAACCTCAAGGACCCAGACGTGGCGCAGGTGCTCTACCCCATCATGCAGGCAGTTGACATAGCGCACCTCAATGTCGATGTTGCGGTCGGCGGGATAGACCAGCGGAAAGTGCACATGATTGCGCGGGAGAAACTGCCGGCGTTGGGGTACAAAAAACCTGTTTGCGTGCACGTCCCGCTCGTACACGGAATAGACGGCGAAGCAAAAATGTCGTCGAGCAAAGGCAACTTTATCGCAATCGATGACGAGCCTTCAATAGTAAAAGAGAAAATAAACAAGGCGTTTTGCCCGCCTAAGCAAACGAAAGATAACCCAATCATCGAGCACGCCGAGCATTTTGTGTTGCCTTCTATCGGCAAGCTTGAGATCAGAAGGCCGGAGCGCTATGGAGGGCCGATTGAAGTGACCAGCGCAGCCGAACTCAAGAAGCTTTACGTGGCGGGCAAGCTCCACCCAGCTGACCTGAAGGGAGCAGTCGCAGAAGCATTGGTCGAACTACTCACGCCGGTCAGAGATTACTTCGCGACGCATCCAGAAGCGAAACTCGCGGGAACATCGTGAGCTGTTTGAGTTAGTCGGGCTGGGCGCCACGATAATTTCGATTGCAGCGACGCGGGAAATGATACCGGTCTGCAACCCTGTTTACACAAGCTTGGTTGATGCATACAAGGTCGTGAGGCTAGCGAATGTGCTTGGTTCTTGGACGCGGGGCGTGGTCGTCAATCGTGCGGGCAAAGCAGCGGATCTTTCAACTGGCGAGGTCGAGCAGTTCCTTGGACGCACGCTTGGGGCGATGCCAGTGCTTACGGAAATTCCTGAAGATCCGAAAGTCCAGGAGGCGGAGCGCGAGGGAATCCCAGTAGTCGTGTACGAGCCAGATTGCGAGGCGTCAGTTGCTGTCAACGAACTAGCAAAGATCGTCGCGGGAGAAGCCGATTTGCCGTATGTTCCGTACGAGGAGCCGGCCGTCAAGGAGACAACTTCTAGGCTGATCCGGGCGCTTACCGGGCGCCGTGTTTAGTCATTACGGCGGGCATTGGCGTGAGGATTAGGGCAGAAGTCAAATACTATGTATTTCACACTTGATTTCATTTTTAACCCTTAAAAGGAAAAACTACATACTATATAATCTTCACCATGTGTGTTTGAAGATAGCTAGTTATAATAGGAATGTAGCCGCGAAGCTCGTCGTCCAACTCAGGGTCGCCGGTATCGACCTTCAGAGTCTGGGTCAGTGAGAGCTTGTGAGGGGTTGCGAGCACCAAGATGTTTTTCTTTCCCACTTTTCTGATGACAGCTGGGCTGAGCTGTTGGTTGCCCCGCCCGAAGATGAAACCCTGTCTTCCTATCGGGCTCACTATTATCGTCGCTGGTTTGCCATCGATCGCTTCCAGAATTTGTCGTTCGTTGGCATCGCGCGCGAAAAGCTTGAAATCGTAGATGAGGTCGACACCGAGCAACGTCGAGTCGTAAATACCGAGCTCCTCCGCCACAGCGCGAGTAGTCGTGCCTGGCCCCAAAATGTACACACGTCCGCGCTCCATGAGTTCAATCGTCCACCGCGCGATCGCTTTTTGGTCGGCCAGCTCAAATCCAGTACTGCCCTCTTTAGTGGTCTGCATCATCACAGGCTCGTAGGGTACTATAGCGTAGCCCCTGAGCTTTGCGACCAATCTGTTTTCGCGATAAGCATCTTCATCTATGTCCATGACTTCTGCCTCCTGCAACGGCAACCCTTCGCTCAAAAAACGTGCTGCAACTTGGCCTGCCACTTCAGGTGTATTGGCGAACGCCGCAGAGTGTAGCTTTACGCCGGTTGGGACGCCTAGGATCGGCGCTCGAGTTCCTATCGCTTCGATAACATCACTCATAGTTCCGTCTCCACCAGCTACCAAGATGATGTCTACTCCCAACTCAAGCATTTCCTTGGCCGCGCGTTTTGTATCATCCGCTGTAGTTTTTCCAGAGGCGATGTTCCCGATAACTCGCGCCTTTAGCCCGGCCTCCGCTGCTTCCAACTCACCCATCTCAGCAGGGTAAGTAATCAGCTCGAACTCCGCTCCACTTTTTTTCAAAACCCGCAACGCTTCCACAGCCCTGACTGGAGAAACTGGCTTTGCGCCGAGCTCCAAGGATTTGGCAACGATATCTGCGCCGTTAGTGCCCTTCAGCCCCACGCGGCCGCCCATGCCTGCTATGGGGTTAACAATCAGGCATAGCTTCTTCATTCCTTCGCCAGTTTTCGATACATTTTCCAACTCAAAATAGGTTCGCGGGAGGCCTTGACCTCGTCCAGCCTTCCGATCGCTGTGGCGGTGGGGGCGGCTCGCAACTTCTCAGGATTCAATCGGGCTTCTTCAGCTATTTCGCGCATCGCGGCAATAAAACGATCAAGCTCCTCTTTTGTCTCGGTCTCAGTGGGCTCCACCATGAGCGCTTCGGGGACAATCGGTGGGAAGTAGTAGGTAGGTGCATGCATGCCGTAATCTAGTAGACGCTTCGCCACATCGCGTGCGGTGACTCCGGTTTCGCGTTTGAGTGGCTCCGCGCTGAAGACAACCTCGTGCTTGCAGGGACCATCGAACTCGACTTCGAACCCGCTGACATCAGCCATCTTCCTCATGACATAATTCGCGTTCACTACCGCGGTCTCAGCCACCTCCTCCAGCCCGCTCGCGCCCATCATCAAGATGTAAGTGTACGCCTTCACAAGCACGCCGAAGTTCCCATAGAAGGATCTGATTTTTCCGATCGAGTTGGGGCGGTCGTAGTCGAGATAGTAGCGCTTGCGGTCATATTCGATGATAGGCACCGGCAGAAAGTCCTCCAGCTTGCGAACCACCCCCACTGGGCCGGCCCCAGGGCCCCCTCCTCCGTGCGGTGTAGAAAATGTTTTGTGGAGGTTGAAGTGGGTGATATCAAATCCCATGTCACCCGGGCGAGATTTGCCTAAAATCCCATTCATGTTAGCGCCGTCGTAGTAGAGTAGCCCTCCAACCTCGTGAACCATTCCCGCGATCTCCAATATCTCATCCTCAAACAGACCCAAAGTGTTGGGATTTGTCAACATGAGCGCAGCGGTCTTCTCCGAAACCGCACTTTTGAGGGCTTCGAGGTCGACTCTTCCCCGGTTGTTGGATGGGATGACGACTACGTTGAACCCGGCCATCGCGGCGCTAGCGAAATTCGTACCATGCGCGGAATCTGGCACGATTACCTGAGTGCGAGTTTCTCCTCTAGACCTATGATAAGCGCGGACAAGCAACATGCCCAAGAGCTCCCCATGGGCTCCTGCCGATGGTTGCAGGCACACCCGTGAGACCCCCGCTATCTCGGCCAGATAACGCTCGAGCCTGTACATCAGTTCCAGTGCCCCCTGAACAGTCTCCTCGGCTTGGTAGGGGTGAATGCAAGCGGCCTCCTCTGCATTGGCCAGCTCGTCGCAGATTTTTGGATTGTACTTCATCGTGCAAGACCCGATTGGGTAGAAAACCAAGTCAACGCCGTAGTTCATCTGGGAAAGTCGAGTGTAGTGCCTTACGACCTCAGGTTCCGACAGTTCGGGCAACTCCAGCGAGCGGCGGATGAGCTTATCAGGGATTTTTATGCGGGCGAGTACCTTCGGAGGCAGCGAAGTCCCCTTACGACCAGCTCTGCTAAGCTCAAATACCAAAGGTTCCAAGCACCCCTCGCGTGTCCATCGCGCTTGGCGGTAGGTCATGCTTTGCCCCCCACTGCTCGGGCGGCGGCCTCCACGAGCATATCGATGTCTTCCCTTGTGTGTAGTTCCGTTGTGCACAGAAGAGCCGTTTCGCCTAGTTTCGGAAACTCGCTTCGGATAGGCTTACCACCATGAACTCCTTGACTGAGAAGTCTTGCATTGAACTTCTCGATTGTGAGTTTTGGTTTTGTGCACTTGAGCGTGAACTCGTTAAAATGCGGCGAGCTAAAGATGGGTGTCTCCAATCCTCTGATGGTTTTTAGTCGCTTCATCGCATAACTGGCGTTCGCCGCGCAGATTTCAGACAGTTCACGGAGCCCCCTCGGCCCAAGTGAAGTGAGGTAAATCGCCGCTGCAACCGCGCAGAGCGCTTCGTTCGAGCATATATTAGATGTAGCCCGCTCCCTCCTGATGTGTTGCTCGCGCGCCTGCAGTGTCATCGTGAACCCGCGTAGCTTTCCGTCGAGCGTCGTCGTCATCCCCACAAGGCGACCCGGAAGCTGTCGGATCAACTTTTCATCGCCGCGGCAAGCGAATATCCCAAGCGCTGGCCCGCCGAAGCTGACTTGGTTACCCAATGGCTGCCCTTCTCCAACCACTATGTCGGCTCCATAGTCCCCCGGCGCTTTGAGGAGGCCTAAAGAGATGGGATTGACGCCGACCACAAATTTTGATCCCGCTAGGTACGCAGCTTCGGCGATTTCATCCACCTGCGTCTCCAAAAAACCCAAGTAACTGGGATTTTCGATGTAAACTCCCGCGGTATCCTCGTCCAGTTCTCTGTGAAGTTGGTCGAGATTTAACTGTCCGGTGCGGCCGTCGTACCCTATCCCCACGATCTTCAGATCGGGCCCCGACACATAGTTCCGTAGCACCGAGAGCCGCTCCCAGGAGATAAGCTCAGGCACGATGAATTTTCTACGCCCCGTCGCGCGGGCGCACATCAGCGCCGCCTCGCCCAGCGCGGTCGCCCAATCGTACATGGAGGCGTTCGCGACCTCGAGACCCGTGAGCTCGCAGATGAGGCTCTGGTACTCGAACAACGCTTGGAGTATCCCTTGGCTGGCTTCCGGCTGGTAAGGAGTGTAGGATGTCAAAAATTCGGCACGTTGAATCAGCGAATGGACGTGGGCTGGAACATGATGAGGCCAGGCACCGCCGCCGAGGAAGGATGGCATCTGGGTGAAAGGCTTGTTTTTGGAGAGAATCGCCCGCACATGGCGCTTTACCTCAAGTTCTGACATCGCCGCTGGTAGGTTCAGCTTGCGCTTGAGGCGAATTTTTTGTGGGATGTCAGCGAATAGTTCATCTATACCAGCGATACCAGTTTCCCGCAGCATCTGCTCCTTGATTTCCCGCACGTTCGGGATGTAGTGGTGAGGCATACGCACCAACTACTCGAGTTTCTTCAGGTACTCTGCGTAGGCCTTGGCGTCCATCAGGTGTTTAAGCTCAGCCTCGGTGGCGCTGGGTTTGAGCACACAAATCCAGCCCTCGCCGTAGGGGCTCGTGTTGACAAGCTCTGGGCGCTCCTGAAGCGCTGAGTTTACCTCCTTAACCGTGCCGCTCAGAGGACTGTATAAAGCTGAAACCGCCTTGATCGACTCGACCGCTCCCAGCTCCATCTCCCTGCTTTTTGGTTCGGCCAACTGCTTTACTTCTTTCCCGACTTCTGGCAGCTCCGCATAGACAACATCACCAAGCTTGCTCTGGGCGTAGTCGGTGGCACCAACTCGCGCCAGCTTGCATTCGAGCTTTACCCATTCGTGTTCCCGGCTGTAGTAGAGGCCGTCAGGAATTTCGTAATTGCCTGCTCTAACCATATTTATCCTGCCAGGTAGAACTCGCATACTAAAACTTAAAGATTGATGTGTAGCCCGAACAAATCATGCGATCAAACCCAGTTCGGCCTTTATCTTTTCGATTTCTTTAAGTGTAGGCTTTCGCGGGTAGTTGTAAATCGGGCCCTTGGGGGATTCGTTGTAGAATGGACGGTTGCAGTCCGGGCATCCGGAGGTGCGAAAAGGTTCCCCGGAATAGACTGTCCTATCTAGGACACCTTGCTCTATTCCAAATTCAACAACCCGCCCGCGATTGAAATGCATCAACTCCGCCCTGCTCATATTGCTGGTGATCAAAAATTTAGCGAGCTGAATTCTGCGATAGCTGGGAATGCCCGGCTGGGGGCGACCAGAGAGAGAGGTACCGGAGATTGGGGTAAACGCGAACAATCCGATAGTTATACCTCGATCGTGTAAGAGCTGAATCGCCAGCGCCATCTCCTCCTCGCTCTCCCCCAATCCCACGATGAGATGGGTTGAAACTCGGTCGTCAAAGACGGTCCGGGCGCGCTCAAGCGCTTGGATATGGCCCTCCCAAGTGTACCTGTCGCCTTTGATGCGCTCAAAGAGTTCCGGCGTCGCGGCGTCCAGCGCCACGCTAATCCGCTCGACTCCAGCGTCCACCAGCTTTTGGATATCGTCCGCCTTTAAAGGCTGGCATGAAACAGAGATGGGCAGACCGCAGACGTTCTTAACACTCTTCACAAGCTCGCGGAGGTCATCCATTACTCTTGAGTAGTTGACCGCTTGGATGCAGACGCGCTTGAACTCATTTGAATTTTCGCCCAGCGCCGAGAGAACTTTTTTCAGCTCAGCTTGCGGCCAGACTACACGCGATAGCAGCTTCAAGTCCGCCGTGCTACCGTGCGCTTGAGGGCAGAATTGACAATTGGCGTTGCAGCGGTCCTTGTGGTAGGTCAGGAAGTGTGCGGTTGTCGGTGCCGCGGCGAGCTGTCCGCGCAAGAGGCCGAGAACGACCCCAGTACCGAAAGCTACCCTTACCATCTCGACCAAGTTGCCACCTCTACCAACTCATTCGGAACAGCACAGCATGTGTCTAGTCTTCGCACCTGGAGTCCAATCTTGCGCGCGGCCTCCAAGGTTCGCTCACTTGAAAGCTCAACCCGATCAACACCCGAGCGGAGAGCTTGAAGTTCGAACTCGTCTCGCCTAGTGTCGCGCGGCCGCATGCACCCAAATGTCAAAGTCGTTTCCGGCAACTCAACTCTGGCCTCCGCAATAATCTCTCCAACTGCTTCCGGGCTCGGTCCAGCGACATGTTCGAAGTCAGTTTTGGGTGTGGGCACGAGGACGAGCATAACAAGCGCATGTGGGTTGATTTCCGCCGCGAGTTCAAGCGCCTTTCGCTCGCCCCTGATTTCCCCGGCGTGCAAGCCGATGCAGATGTGTGGGGCAACATAGGGCAACGAGCGCTTGAGGACCTTCATGGTTTGTCGGTAGTCCTCGGCTGTGCGATCGATACCCAGCACCAGCTCGATAGTTTCATCGTCGCCTATGAGATCGAAATCCGCCAAGTCAAGGCCCACCCTGCCCAACTCGTGTGCGAGCCAACTTGGCACTAAACCTGTGTGGGCGCTGATGAATAATCCAGTTTCGCGCTTCACCCGCTCAATTGCATCGAGGAACGGTTCAAACGGCAAGTATCCTTCGTCATTGTAACCTCCGCTCAGAAGCACGCCGCGCGCGCCATTTTCTGCCAACCCTGCGCATGTTGTAAATAAAGCATCTGGCGTCAGGCACGGACGCATGTGTTCCAAATAGCGCCTCCCGCAGTGTTTGCAGTTTAAGGCGCATTCTCTGCCGGTTATCGAGAGTACCGGAAATCTGGGATGAGGGTAACAAGCAAAAAAAGTGGGGTCTCGTTTGAACTTCACTGAAAATGCTCTGGGCTGTAGTTCGTCTGTCATCAACGTTTCCTCAACCATTCATCTGATGCGTACTTTGGCCTAAGCTTTTTCGCAAGCTCCAGTTCTTCGCTCGTTAACTCACCTTCGCGAAGCTCAACATTTAATGAATCCTCAAAGCCGGCTAGCATAGCTTCCCTCACTTCCTCGAAGGTCGGCTTTCGCCCGATCTCACGTTCAACCGTGGTGACCCGTTCATAAACCGAAGCTATGAATTTGTCCGAGATTTTTTCCCGGCTGACCTTGAGCAGCTCGAACATTTTCCTGATATCTGGCGAGATGAGCACCGTGCCGTGCTGAAGTACCGAACCCCACCGCCGTGTCTGGGCACTGCCTGAGATTTTCTTCCCGTTGGCATGAACGTCGTTGACGGGCTTGAACTCGGCCCGAAGCCCCAGGTGCTCGAACCCCCGCACCAGACCACCACATATCAACCTGTAGGACTCGATTACATCGTCCGGCACATCGCCCTGCCTGCACACGACACTGTAGGTGAGCTCTCCGCCGTGGTCGTGGAAGACCGCCCCGCCCCCCGTGATGCGCCTGACAACATCCACCCCATAGCGCTTCGCTACTTCGAGATCAACTTCGCGTTCGACGCTTTGAAAGCAGCCGATCGAGACGGTCGATGGCTGCCAGCGCCAAAAGCGGATGGTGTTTGGAGATTTGCATCCAGCGTTTAATTTCAGCAATGCTTCGTCAATTGCCATGCTTGTGAAAGCGTCGTCGGTTCGTAATGGTAGCAGCCGCCATTCGGATCCCGTGTCTTTTCGTTCTTTTGTTGTATTTATAACAATAGCAGAATTCATTTCCGCTCACCACTGGCCGCGCGCAAAATCGCCTCAACCCAGTGCCTCGGCTCCACCATGGGAGTCAGGACGCCTGTTGAGTTGTAGAAATTTTGGACCGCCGCGAGCAATGCTTCTTTCTGAACTTCGACACCCTCAAGCGTCCGCTCAAGCGCCTCAATCGCCTCCTCCGGGTACATGAAGAAATCACCGCTTATGAAGGCGCTTGAAATTCTGTCGTTCGTCAGCTCAAGCTCGACCTTGATCACGCCCTTCGGTGCCTTGAACTCCGCGTACGGTATCAAATCACCTTAAAACATTTCTCCAAGCTTCGACCATCTCATAGTCCAAATCGCACAAAAAGATTTCTCTAAGATATCTTGCCGATTTGTTGAATTCCTTTATTGCCTTCACCATCGCCTCCGCGGCATTTTCACAAGAAACCATGCCCACTCCGGTCCCCATGCCAGGGATCACGATGCTCTTAGCGCCTGCCATCTCCGCGCACTCGAGGGCTGCATTCGTTGCTCGGTATACTTTCTCACCTGTCGTCCGCATCGCCGGGTGCTCCATAGTGGGGGCGTGGATCACCCATCGCGCTCTGAGGTTGCCCGCGGTCGTTGCAACGGCTTTTCCGACCTGCACCGGTGCATGTTCTAAAGCCTCCTGCTCGATTTCATAGCCACCAGCCAGCTTCAGCGCACCAGCGGCCCCACCGCCCATAAACATGAGGCTGTTCGCGGGGTTGCATATCGCGTCGGCCGCCTGCTCCGTCAGATCTCCGTGCCTGACCTCGATTCTCAGAGTGCCAAGCTTCATGTGGATCAACAAATTTTTACGCTTAGAGTTAAAAGTCCTGTTAAATACTTGTTATATTTATAACAAAAGCACCAATAACCAAATGTTTTAAGCCTGATTTCGATGGTAAAATAAGGCGACTAGTATGGGCGACAAAAAGCGAGCTGGGGTCCTGAAATCGTTCAACTCCCATAGGCTGCTGAAGATCAGGATCAAAGACGTGATGAACAGCAGGCCCAGGACCGTAGGCCCAAACACTTCGGTAGTCGGGCTGATGGATCGCCTACTCGGTCAGATTGAGGGATGCTTCCCGGTCGTAGACAAGAACAGGAGGTTGCTTGGGATAGTCACCGAGAGCGACATACTCCAGGTGCTTCACCCCATGGTCCCCCAGAAGATAATGGGCTCCGTCCCGAGGGAGGCTATGAAAAGTACGGCGAACACTGTAGGCGAGATAATGACTAAACGCCCGGTGACTGTGGATCCTAGCATGACCATCGGAGAGGCCCTGAACCTGATGGCCGCGCACAAGCTCCGCCGTCTTCCTGTCGTCGAGGGCGAGAAGCTCGTAGGCCTTCTCTCGTTTAGAGACATCATCAAACTCTACCGCGTAGTGAAATAGGTGCGTAGTTATGGCCGTTGAGTTGTCGGTACTTTTGTACCTTGCCGTGTTCCTTGCGGCGGCAAAGCTTGGCGGAGTGTTAGCGGCGAAGCTCGGTCAGCCGGCGGTCTCAGGGGAGCTGATTGCGGGGATAATGATCGGCCCGTTCGTAGCGGGTTGGATATCGCAGCAGTTGTTCGGCGTTTCCCTCTGCATCAACCCAGGAGCCCCAGCGGGGGAGTTCATGAGCGTGCTGGCGGAAGTCGGTATAATCATGCTGATGTTCCTCGCAGGGCTTTCTATCGATGTGGACGAGTTCAAGAAATCTGGAAAGCCGGCGACGATCGTGGCGGCCGCAGGCGTCGTGATGGCGTTCGTACTGGGTTTCGGCGCGGCGTCGATATTCGGCTGGACCATCATAGAGGCGGCGTTCGCTGGGGGGATTCTCGTCGCCACCAGCGTAGGGATTACCGTCAGAACTCTGATGGGCATCGACAGGTTGCATACGCGAGTCGGCATGACGATTCTCGGCGCGGCGGTGATTGACGACGTCTTCGGGATCATCATCCTGAGCGTGCTCTCGGGCGTCGCTTTCGGTGGCGTCTCCTTCTTGGGCATAGCTGAAACTCTTGGCTTGATGGGGTTGTTTTTCCTCTTGGTCATACTCATAGGATTCAAGGTTGTACCGCGCGTCATCACTTATGTGGGCAGACTAGACGTGGAAGAGATAACGCTCTCCATAGCGTTGGTGCTGGTCTTCCTGGTAGCGGCGTTCGCTGATATGGTGAGCATCGCGGCGATCACTGGGGCGTTCATGGTTGGATTGATCGTTAGCAAGTCACAGGCGGCCGGTTCGCTCAGGACTAAAGTTTCGACGATAGGGTACGGCTTCCTGATTCCCATCTTTTTCGTTGAGATGGGCGCGTGCACGAACCTCCAAGCGTTGAGTAGTGTTAGTCTCCTAGCGCTGGTATTTTTAGGGATATCAATGTTCGACAAGATAGCCGGTTGTGGGCTGGGGGCTTTGCTCAGCGGCTTCGATGCCAAGGACTCGCTGAGGGTTGGTGTAGGGATGATGCCCCGTGCAGAAGTGGCACTCGTGATGGCATCCATTGGCATAACAGCATGGGGTAAGAACCCGGCGTTGTTTCCTAATATGCCTGCCCTGTTTTCGATGACGGTCATGGTCGTGCTCGTGACATCGTTGGTCACCCCGGTCATGGTCAAACTCGCCTTCAAGGGGTACAACGGAGAAAAAACGGATGCCAGACTTCGCCAGCACCAGCGTCGATGAAGGTAGCGTGTTCTCCAGCCGTCAGCTTACGTTTTAACATGCGGACGGGATAGTCGTATGGGGAGCTCATGTTCGGGGAAATCTTTGAGGAGGAGCTGGGCCGAGAATCGGTTTTTCGAGACGCCAGTAAGCTCTCACCTGATTATGTGCCACCGATGCTCGTGCACCGCGATGAGGAGTTCCGACAATTGACACGGATTTTCAAACCCGTCATCGAAAACCAGATGAGCCAGCGAGCATTGATCACAGGCAGCGTCGGCGTTGGAAAGACTGCCCTGACAAAAAAGTTCGGGATGGAGTTCGAGGCGGCGGCGAAAGGAAGGAAACTCAACTTCAGCTACCTCCACATCAACTGCCGTAAAGACAGGACACTTCACACAGTGCTTGCGAAGCTTGTGCAGCATTACAACCCGAGGTGGCCCTACCACGGACTTGGTCCCGAGAAGCTCCTCGACATGGTCGTTGCTTACTTGAACACTCACAATGCTTACTTGATTCTCACTCTGGACGAACTCGATTACTTTATCCAGCTGAACGGTCCCGACCTGCTCTACTCGTTGACCCGCGCGGCTGAGGAGTCGGGAGAACCGAACCGCATAAGCATCATCGCAATAGCGCGGGACAAAAGTTTCCTTCGCTCTTTGGACACGGCCACTCAGAGCACCTTCATGCACAACGTTCTTCTGCTCGACCGCTATACCGCTCCGCAGCTCGCCGACATCATGATGCAGCGAGTCGGAGAGGCATTCAAGACGAGCGCGGTAGACCCAGAGACCGTAGAGCTGATCGCCGACATAGCTTCCCGGTGGGGGGACGCTCGCTTGGCGTTGGAGCTCCTCTGGCACGCAGGAATGGCGGCGGACGGTAAGGGAAAAGATGTGGTGGCGCCCGAGTACGCACGCCAGGCGAAGGCGGAAGTCTACCCAGAGGTAAAGAAGGAAGTGCTGCGTGAACTTCAGCTCCACGAGAAGCTTGCGCTGCTCGCGATCGCACGGAAACTGAGGATTACCAAGCGTGCATACGCGATGACCGGAGACATAGAGAAGAGTTACCAAGTCGTCTGTGAGGAATACGGGGAGGAGGCTAGGCAGCACACTCAGCTCTGGGAGTATCTCAAACGGATGGAGGGGTTAGGCCTGATAGAGCTTCGGCCTTCTGGGATCAGGCACCGGGGGCAGAGCTTCAGAATCAGCGTTCAAGAGGCCCCGGTGGAGTGGCTAGAAAAGGAAATTGAGAAACTACTAGAAAGGCGCAAATTGTAGATAAAAAATTTCAAAGCTTTTTACTCGGTTAGAATAAATCTTGTCGGGGTCGTGGGGTAGCCTGGTCTATCCTTCTGGCTTAAGGTTGAAAGAAACCTGCCAATCGGGGCTTAGATCACTAGGCGGAAGAGTCAGAGACCCGAGTTCGAATCTCGGCGACCCCACCACTACTTTTTCTTTTTCCTTTTTCTGACTCGCTTCGGCTTCCTCCTATTCCTAACCTTTTTCGGCTTCGATTTTGTTGGCTTCAAGCGGGTAAAGCCCCAGAACATGAGGATCAGTAGGATAGCAATGAACATGCAAATAATTCCCTTTCCTATATCGCCTCCAGGTACAGAGCCCCAGCTTCCGAAGCAGTAGAGTTTACCGTCACTTGTCCCAACGAAGATTTTTCCGTATGCGGCGGCCGGCGAGGCGCTCCCCGTGGCGCCTATGTAATACTCCCAGATCAGCTCCCCGTTCTTCGCGTTCAAGGCGTAGATATAACCGTCTTGCGAGGTGATGAAAATCTTGTTGTCGATGACTGCAGGGGAAGCTTGTACAGGACCTTCGGTGATATAGCTCCATTCCAATCCGCCGTTTTCAGTACTGATGGCGTAGATATTATCATCACTCGATCCAAAATAGACCAAATCGTAAGCGACGGCAGGAGAAGACTCAATCCGCCCGTTTGCCTTGAATTTCCAAAGATTGTTTCTAGTTTCCATGTCCAGCGCGTAAAGGTTCCCGTCACCAGAGCCAAAGTAGATGTACCCGTCCGCGAGCGCCGGGGTGGAGGTGATCGCGAAATCTAAGAGACTTGAGCTGAAAGCCGTCCCGGACTCTTCAGTATTGTAGCTCCAGTTCACCGACCCATCGATTGTGCGTAGGGAATAAACAGTGCCTCCCCATGTCCCCACGAAGACTGATCCATTATGGACGACTGGTGAGGAGGTGATTATGTTGAAATTTTCAAGATTTTTCTCCCAGACCAACTCTCCTGTCAAAATATTGATGGCGTAGACATAGTTGTCCGTCGAGGTGATGTAGACGACATTGTTGTCGACTGCTGGCGAGGAGTAAATCGCGCCCCGCGTTTGATATTTCCAGAAGTTTTCCCCAGTTGCAGCGCTCAAACAATAAACGTAATTATCACAGGAACCGAAGAAAACGCGGTCACCGGAGACCGTCGGCGATGAAATACAACCTCCTACCTCGAATTTCCAAATTTCTTTTCCATTGAACACATCTATCGCGTAAAGGTACCCTCCGCTCGACCCTGCGAACACCTTGTAGTTGTCGACCACAGGCGAAGAAAGTGCACCATCTGCGTCGAACGTCCAAGCGATCTCGTCGGTGTCGGGGGCAGTGTAGTCGGTGTAGCCAGTGCGCTGTGAGTCGTGTTTGAAGGTCGGCCACTCCTGCGCTTGGGCCGTCCCTGTCAGCATAAGGACAATGATGACAGCAATAGCGGCTCTCACTCTACTCCCAACGAATGTAAGTTTGGCCCTAATTAATGGCATGGCCTACTTTGCGGCCTTTGCTATGATTCCTTGAGCTGCGAGCAGCCCTGTAGCGGCCGCCGTGATTATTCCCCTGGAGAGTCCAGCCCCGTCCCCAGCGACGAAGAGGTTGGGCACATTTGTTTCCATGTTTTGGTCGACGTTGATCTGCATGGCATAGAATTTCACCTCTGGGGCGTAGAGCAGCGTAGAATCTGAGGCGACACCCGGGGCCACCTTGTCCAGACAATCGAGTCCTTCCAAGATGTCTGTTACGATCCTGCCGGGGAGGGCCATTGAGATGTCTCCCGGCGTGACGCTTTTGAGGGTCGGAACAACATGCCCCCGCTTTACACGTTCCCACGTGGAACGCCTCCCCGCTCGCAGGTCTCCCAGGCGCTGAAGTAACGGGCGCCCGCCTCCTATCGTCGTAGCCAAGTAGGCAATTGACCGTCCGTAGGCAGTTGTGTCGGTGACGGGTTGAGTCAACTCGATGTGGACGAGGAGAGCAAAGTTTGTGTTCGGTGATTTCTTTCCACGGAGCGATTGTCCGTTCACACCGACATGATTATCATAGCGTTCCTCCATGACCCAACCCCTTTCGTTAGTGCAGAAAGTCCTCGCGAAGTCGTCGAAAGTTTTCGTCCTAATGTGGAACTTCGGATCTCGGTTTATCTGGGTGAGGGGCTCATAGACGACCGCTGGCACCTCCACGCGCGCCCCTATGTCGATGGGACCGTGGGTCAGTTTCACTCCAAGCTCCCGAGCCTGCCCAGCGAACCATTCGGCGCCGACCCTCCCCGGAGCTGCCAAAATGTATCTGCCCCTGATTTTCTTTCCATTGACCATGACTTCATTTTTCCCGATGCGCTCGACTCGCGAGTTGAGCATGAATTTCACACCTTGCTTCTCAAGTTTGCGCCTGAGCGAGTTGATAACCCTTGGCAGGTACTCGCTCCCTATATGGCGTTGGGGAATTGGAACGAACCCGATGCCGGCCGCAGCCGCCCTCCGCACGAGTTCTTCAGTCCTCTGGGTATCCATGCCATAGACTTTCTTTGGGGCGCCATGCTTCACAAAAATCTCGTCCACTTCTTTGACCAGAGCCTCGGCCTTTGGAACACTTTTGGTGAGTTTACTGAGGTCGCCGCCGATGTCGTACCTGAGGTTCAAGATGCCGCTAGACATCCCGCCCGCGCCGCCCAGCCCGCACATAATTTGACACGGCACGCACCCGATGCATTTGCCAGTCTTGAATGCGAGGCAAGCGCGTTTTTCTATATCCCGTCCCCATTCGATGACGGTCACAGAAAGCTGAGAATTTTTGGATAGCTCATACGCAGCGAAGAGCCCAGCGGGACCGGCTCCAATGATAAGCACATCCGCCGTATAATCCCTCGAAGCCTAGCGCTGCGCCCATATAAAAGTCTTTAGAGTGAGCGGTGTTTTACCACAATTCGTAATTAGGAATTACAGATTCAACGAAATATTCATATTATCTATTTCACTCTCAACCTGTTCACTTTACCCAAAAATGTGCCATCGACCAAGTAGGTTTCAGCTTCATCAAGTTTTACAGCGCCGGCCTTGAACATCGGGCCAATGAGTTCCTCCGGGATTTC
>Ga0315296_10000908_pt1 | contig 26279 bp, 23 predicted proteins | sample YL17G14_18_MG_FD_203921 | JGI IMG/M metagenome (GOLD analysis project Ga0315296, IMG submission 203921) | Sediment microbial communities from Yellowstone Lake, YNP, Wyoming, USA - YL17G14_18 | ecosystem: Environmental > Aquatic > Freshwater > Lake > Sediment | place: USA: Wyoming | collected... | reverse complement strand
CTCGAGAAAGCTAGACCAGGCAAGGGCGGTGAGATACAGCTGACGGATGCGATACAGTCGATTATCGAATCAGGAAAGAAGGTCATTGCATGGCGCTTGCATGATGAGAACTTGCGTTTCGATATAGGGGATCCAGAGGGCTACTCGGAGGCGCTTCGCCTTTCCCATCACCATGCCTTAACAAGAACTTCGATTCTACCCGCTTCTGCACATCGCTTGCTGAGGTCAACTTGAGGCTTTGCGCTCACTTAGAACCCCCGGCAGAACCAGTTGGCTGTGAAGTGAGTTGACTACGACAGCCTTGCCCAAGATTGCTTACGATGGAGCGAGACGTACAGTGCTTGAGTTCTTGCAGAGGATTGAGAAGGATGATGTCTTCGCTATTGACGGCGCCGCGTCTGAGAAGTACATTGAGAGCATGCTTACCTTGGGTCTTGTTAGAAGCATTGCAACTTCCCATGGAATGACATATGAAATCACGGAGAGTGGCTATCGATTTCTTGAGGCGTACCATGAATTTGAAACGGCTTCTGGGATTGAAAGCCAGCCAAAGAAAAGCGTGACCAGCGAATTCCCCCTGGTGACCGTAATTGTCCCCGTTTACAACGAGGAACAGACCATCGTGGATCTTCTTTCCCAGCTGGTCAGGCTTGAGGGAATTAGGAAAGAGATCATAATCGTTGACGATGGCTCCACCGATAGCACACCGAGGATTCTGGGCTTTCTCGAGCTTGCAGACAGCATAATGAGAGTTGCAGGGAAGGAAAGAGAGCTGAGACCTGGAATCATACGTTACAACGAGTCCCCAAGCATTAAGATTGTGCGTCATGATGGAAACCGAGGAAAAGGCGCGGCTTTGAGAACAGGACTTGCCTGTGGAAACGGGGAGATACTCGTCGTACAAGACGCCGATCTCGAGTATTCGCCCGAGAATATCGAAGCGATCACACATCCGATCGTAGTAGGAGAGGCCGACGTGGTTTTTGGTTCACGTTTTCTCGGTTCATGCTTAGGAATGAGTATCTCCCATCGCGTGGGGAACTGGATTCTCTCAGAAATGACGACACTGTTGTTTTCCAGGCGAGTAACAGATGTCATGACAGGGAACAAGGCGTTCTCTCGCTATGCGTTACGTGACTTGGCCTGGGATGAGGATGGGTTCGCAGCCGAGATTGGGATGGCGGTGGCTGTTCTCGCAAACAGGAAATTGAGGCTGAAAGAGGTGCCGATCTCCTATGCGTACCGTCTCAAGGGGCATTCGAAGATACGGTCTAGGGACGGATTGGCATGCTTGCTAAGACTTGTGAAGCTAAGAATCCGCGCACCGAAAAAGAGAGCCGGAGGAGGGACGTCCTGTCCTGAACGAAGCGATCCGCGCTTTCGCTGAATCGCTTGAGATCCTTTCCTGTGGGCGCAGAATCGCGCGCTCCATGAGTGATGCCAGACCGAGGAGACTAGTACAGAGTCCTAGTTGTGTGTCTCGAGATGTGCGTCTGTGATCGGCCTCCTATTGTTGTTAACTGGGATAGGCTGTCTTTCTTTCGTTGTGGTCGTCTACGGATCATATCTCAGACTGGTCCTCAGAAGCACGAAAAGAAAGGAGTATCTAGAGTTCATCGATGGAACACTTGAGAGAGATTTGTCCGATGAACCATTGCCGAGAATCTCAGTCATAGTACCTGCCTATAACGAAGAGCGAGCAATTCGCAGGAAACTCCTAGACATTCAGGCATTTGATTATCCGCACGACAAGATCGAGGTCATATTGATAGATGATTGCTCGACTGACGCAACCTACGAAATTGCGCAGCAGGCCTTCAATCAGCGCCTGGTGAGTGGAGAGATCCTAAGGAACACAACAAGGCTGGGAGCTAACGCGTGCTTCATGAGAGGGTTTGCGGAAGCTGCCGGCGATCTCATTCTTATGACTGACGTCGATGTCTCGATCGAAAGTGACTCGATAACAAAAGGTGTCAAACTCTTCAGGCAAATCGATAGTTTGGGAGGAATCACGGGAAGATTGGTGCCAGTGTCGAGCCGCTTCACAGCTCCCGTGAAGGTCGAAGAATCATACAGGAAGTTCTTCGATTCGATGGCGATTTCAGAAAGTGCCATTCATTCGACCTACCCAGGAAACGGGCCATTCATTCTCGTCAACAGGCATGCGCTTCCCGAGTACCCAACTGGATATGGAACGACCGACGCGAACTTGGCACTGGGTGCGATAAGAAGAGGGCTACGGTTCTTGTACGTACCCAAAATCATCTTCTACGAAGAGGTGTCTAGTACAATTCGCGACCAACTGAGGCAGAAGATACGTAGAGCGGCGAGGATTGTACGGTGCTTGATAGCGAACGGCGACATGCTGTTCAATGGCAGATACGGCAGATTTGGGAAAACGATATTCCCCCTGAAGTTTGGCATGATGGTAGTCTGCCCGATTTTGTTTCTCGGCGGGCTGCTTGCAGTTCTTCTGGGAATCATGTACTTGTCCGTTGGACTCGGTTTGTTTTTGGGCCTAGTCTTCGCATTGTCCATATATTTGGGAACGCTAGGCTTCCGCGGCCTGAGCACACTGAGTACCTTTGTTGTGCATCAGTTCTATCTCTTCGTAGGTTTATGCTATGCAACGACGAACCCCACAAAGTGGAATCCAGTGAAGCGAAGCGAGCAGTCGGATCTTCGCGTGCTTGCTCGACCTGCTCTCAGAGACTCTCAGGGATTTCTCCGTCAAATATGAACCTGCAAGACCAGGTGACTTCGGAGGCGTCCGCACAAGCATTGAGAAAGCTCAGAAGCTCATCCGCTGGTCTCCTGAGACATCGTTTGCCGACGGTCTTTCCAAGTACGTAATCTCCCTGCGTGGTTCGGACTAATTCGTTGGACCTGCGTGCACCCGGATTCTAGGCCATAGAATGGATACTCGATGAGGATTGTCTATGCTTATACCGGAAACAACCCATACGATAGATTCTTCTTGGGGGCACTGTCCCAGGAGCATGACGTGTGCCTCCTCACCTTCAGTCGAAGACCAAGAGAAGTGCCAACCGGCGTACCTATCGTGAGAATACCCGACTTGGGATGGCCGGTAGCCCATAGAGATCTAGATAAATTGAGGATCGCTCTTGCACAGATGCCTCGCGCACTTGCATTCAAGCGATACATAGAGAGAATGAGCCCGGATGTTTTGATAGGCAACTACATTTCGACATATGGTTTGTACTCGGCCTTGTCAGGATGGCATCCGTTTGCATTGTTTGCCTGGGGCTCGGACATCGTCCAGGAACCTCAAATCTCGCCGTTTCATCGATGGCTCGCCAGATATGTCGTGAATGGAGCAGACTTGGTCCTCGTGGACAGCGATATTCAGGAAAACGCGGCGCTGCAACTTGGTGCAAAATCAGGAAGCATCTTGAAGTTACCTTGGTTCAACCCAAGCGAATACGACAATGTGATCAAGGATAGCGGCTTCAGAGAAATGCTTGGCTGGAGAGAGAAAACCGTCGTAGTGTGCACAAGAATGCACGAGAAACGATACAGGATCGATACTTTCTTGAGAGCCGCTTCTCTAGTCTTGAAGGAAAATCAGAACGTACGCTTTCTGGTATGCGGCATAGGAAGTCAGACTCACAGACTGAAGGCAATTGCAAGAGATCTTGACATTGGACACGCCGTCTATTTTGTCGGGTTCCTTCCGAGAAGGCAACTGGTTGGTGTTGTTGAGGATTGTGACATATATGTGTCGACGTCAGAGACGGATGGAAGCTCAGCAAGCTTGCTTGAGGCAATGACCGCTGGGCTCCCATGTCTTGTGACCGACATTCCTGGAAACAGAGAGTGGATTGAGAATGCGAAGAATGGGCTATTGTTTCGAGTCGGGGACTATGAAGCCCTGGCCTCGCTCATATTTAGAGTATCGACCGATAGCAGCCTTAGGGTATCATTGGGGGAACGGGCTGTTTCATCTATTAAACTCAAGGTCAACTGGCAAAGGGACTTCGCCGGTCTGCTAAGGAAATTGAGAGCGATGAGCAAAGCTGACGTATAGGTCCGAAGGCACAAGCACAGGGCACAATTCGTCTTTGACGTTTCCTTAGAGTGATGAGAGTTCTATGCACGTACTTCTAGGCCAGGTTGATAGAGAAGCATGGAATGGCTTTCTGCGTCAGCAGAGTTATTCTCATTTCTGGCATAGCTGGGAGTGGGGAGAATTCTTAGCTAGTTTCAAGCAGAGGGAAATCTTACGGTTCTCCGTTCATGACAAGGGAGGGGATGTTCTAGGCCTCAGTACGGTGTGCATAGAGCCTCTTCCCCATTTCGGAAAGCGAGGTGATTCAATACCAGTGTGGCACCTCGGGGGCCCGGTCCTTCAAGACAGTCTGGACCACGAAGCCAGAAAGGCAGTCTGTCAGCAACTGATCAATGTCGTTGATAGAGAGCTTAGAGAAAGAAGAGCGTTGGATATGACGTTTCGCGTGTGGGATCCCTTTTCTGATCACACATGTTTTGAGCCTTGGCTGAAGGCTGGCTATCGTATGCGAGAGCGGTGCACATGGATGTGTACTATCCCGGAAGATGAATCTCAACTCATGAAGACGTTCGCGGGCAACTTTCGGAGCAGGGTAAAACAAGGCTATCGTCGAGGGGGAGTCGTAGAAATCAACATCACTGCTGACATTAGAGAACTGTACGAACTGCACAAGATGTCAATGGTTCATGGTGGAACCGATCCGAGATATTCATTGGACGAAGTCTCGTACGCCCTCAACTGGAACAACGACCTCAGAGACATCTACCTATGCAGGCATGAAGGCAGACTGATTGGGTTTCTCCTCTCTCTCAAATTCAATCGCGTAACCTTAGCGTGGCTCTCGGGCATGAATCGAAGTCATTCTGAAATCAGACCTATGAACCTGATGTTTCATGAACTAATTCGCAACTCAGCCCGTCAGAAAATGCGAACCGTAGATCTGGGAGGAGGGGTAACGAAAGGAGCGACGCATTTCAAGGAAGGAGCTGGCGCGAAGCCCACGTCAACATTCAACTTGAGCAAAGTGTATTGCAGTAGACCGTACCTTATGCTGGCCCGCGGTTGCGCTGCTGGGCCAGAGAAGTTGGTTCGGAAGGCGGTGTTTGCGTTGTTGGAAGGTCGTTTCGGGCATGGATAGGGACTTGGAGGAATCAAACCTACGAGTTTGATGGCAAACGAGTTCATGTGCGGCTCTGTCCTCCACGGTGTGCTAACCATAGATTTCGGAGGCGGGGCACTGACAGATTGGTGTACTTCAACGAATCTCTTGGGGTGAAGCCGACAACAACTTTCCGATTAGGCAAGGCCTACTGTGACAGTCCATATCTTAGACTGGCCCTCAAGGTGGCGCTTAGACTACCCTAGGAATGCCAGAGTTTGGAGTTGCATTCCGGCAGGTGGTATCTGGACTTGATACTACTTCTCTCTGGTCTTGAGGATCCATTTTTCACATGTCATGATGGGCATGGAAACTCGGCCCAGCCTTTCTATCATAGAATAAGCCTTCTCTGATCTACGGATGTACCGAGCTATCCTCGGTACACTCAGCGGCTGTGTCTAACGCGGGCCTACGCTGTGCGAATCCCTTATCTTCCAAGTAGATGAACGGAATCAGTAAAATGAATGGAATGGCGAGGCTGATCCAGCGACAACCCGGAGGACGGTACACTATTAGGCTCAACATCTCGATCGTATACGCCCTTCTGAGCGTTGCAACCGCTGCTAGTTTTTACTGGCGAATCTTCGAAAGAAACGCGCTACCCTTGTTTTGGCTTCCCCTACTCGCATTGGTCTCGCTACAAGCTTGGGAAGTCATTGTGTTGGCAAGAAGAGATGCCACTCACATAGTTGCGCTCGTTGTATCTGCTGTCGTGGTTGGAATACTGGTGAACCCCGAACCTTTTCAGCTGTTTGGGTACGATGTCTACTCTGAGGCAAGCTTCGCTCAGTCTATCGTCGACACCGGGAAATGGGATCCAACTCTGGGAACTGCTATGGCACGAAACTACTACGGGTACTACCCCTGCCTTCACTTGATCTTCGGAAGTCTAACTCTGGTTACTGGTCTCCCGGTTCTCTCTGTGTTCAAGTATGTGGCGCCGCTTGCAGTGTCTGTCAGTGTGTTTGCCGCAGCGTACTTCATGTTCAAACGATCCTTCTCGATTGAGAACGCAGCGCTTGCGACCCTCATCTACGTTTCGTCTCTGGGTTTCGTGGCGGTGTTTCCTTCGCGACGGGCGACTGCGTTGGTCTTTGGCGCTCTTTTCATAGCACTTCTGTTTCGGGAACCAAGAAAGTTCAGGGAAGGAAGAAGTACGGTGATCACCGCTACAATCCTGCTGGGTGGGCTCGCCTTTTCTGATCACTTCATGGGTTTGATTGTTCTCACGGCAACTATTTCTTGTCTCATAATCCTTCGAATTCTAAAATCAAGGTCAGTAAGCAGTTCAGGCTTTGTAGTGCTGCTGGGGGGACTTGTGTATGCAGGATGGTATGTCTTCACCGCTTCGCTCGTCTTCGGCACTGATGTTGCGAAGTATGTACGTTTCTTCGCAGATCTATTCAGCCAGAAGATCCTTGCTCAGCATTCTCTCAGCATGTATGGGTATGTTGCTCTTGAGAGGGGCGTCGTGTTGCTGGCTTGGGGTCTTTTCGGGTTGCTCGCTCTCTTCGGCTGGATTCTTCTTTTTCTCAAGAGGCGAGAGAATCGTCCCTGGGTCGTCTGGGGAGCCATAGGAATCGTCATATTTGGCGCTTCTACCATAATGGCGTTGCACCCCGATTATGCGATCGTATCGACTACGTTAAGCTGGTTTGGTACCCTGCTTCTGTCTGCGCTGGCATCATTGACTGTTGTCAAGCTGTCAGCATGGCTTCCTGAAAAGGCGAAGGTTGTTCCGCTATTCTTGCTGATGATTATGTTCTCTGGTGCAATGTTATCTGTCTACGGTGCTCGCACCCTCGATAGATCTCCTAACGAGGTATGCGTGGTTGAGGAGGTGAGAGGGTACTCCTCTGAGCAATACACGCTTGGGAAATGGATCAAGATTCACTCGGAGCCCAGCTTGTCAATTTTGGGTGATTTCGGAAGCTATGCCCTTCTTTCAGGATACTGCGGCATCAGCTTCGTGGAGGACTTCTCTTGGCCCGGACGGGCTCCTCGACCAGACGAATTCAAAGACGTTTTCGTCTTGGACGCCGAGACCTATTTCACATGCAAAAGCGTGGTGTGGAAAGATGTTGATCCAACACTGGTCGAGAGCCTCGGCAGTCTCAACCGACTCTGGGATGGAGGGACATGGCGGCTACTCACTGCACCTCCAAGGTAAGACATAGGTTGGTGTGTTGACGGCTGTGTGATTTCTGTTTTCTGGATTTGGTCACGTAGTGTGCTGTATTGCCAGCACTGACCGTCTGATCTTCTGTGGAGCCAGTTGTTGTTTCTTCATGGAGAGTGTCCGTTCCGGAGTAGTGAAGTGTTAGGTTTAAGTCAGGTCGTAGATTGCGAGGTCATCATTGTAGATTGTGAATGGTCCAGTGCCTCCGCAGTAGAGGCCCCAATGGAACCCCCAAAGCTTAGGCAGCGTGGCAGCGGTGTATATCGAATGAACCTCACGACGAGCAATCTCCACGTTGTCCTGATAGAGAATCATGCTAGAGATTTCGTTAGAGGGTTTAAGGTGAATTTCCAATCCGATCTTGAACCACTTATCGAACGGCCACTGTATACCAGTTCCCTTCTGATATGTATACGTGTCCTGACCGGTGAATAGGTAATCGCTCATGAAGAGTTTCCGTTCCGGAAGGTCCGTATTGACCCAAGCAATAGGGGACCAGTTATCATAGAATACGTTCCCAAGAACGATCCAACCATTGAACGTAGTATATGGTATGTAAACCCACAGTTCATACTTGAACTCACGGACGGTCGGTATCGTGCTCTTTGGAGTACCGGAGTAATCTACGAAGTCAAGCGATGGCCACGAACCACACGTAGACTGATGGCTACTGGGGATGGTGTAATATCCTGACCGTGTTCCACTATGCGCTTGCGTTGTGACGACTTGTCCGGGATTGTTTCCACACCCCACCCCGGGAAGAGGACCACTATCATCCCATTGCGTTCCCGACTCAAAATCCCAAGACCATACGAGTTTACCACTTGGTGGAGGCGCGAAGACAGCAGAGATGACCTTTGCCTTCTGGAAGTCATAGGTGAATGAGATAGTATTGGAGATCGTGGCCCCAGTCTCGTCCTCCCACCTAACAAAGCGGTAAAAGACTCCATTGCTGTAAGGAATGGTGCGGGCGGCGAGTGTGTGACTGCCTTGAAGCGTCAAGGAAAACGGAGTTGCATAGCGGTTGCCATCGACGGTCAGCATGATTCCTGGCAAACTCGCTCCAAGGGTGGTCTCGGATTGTATCGTGGTCTGAGCGGCTTGGCTTGGTGCCATGGCAAAGGCTTGGGTTGTTGCGGGTATGCCAACAAGAATCGTGACCAAGACAACCCCCAAGGCAACTCGGTGCACATCTTCATTGTTCAGGAGAGCAAAGAACGATAGGAACGGAATTTCGATGCGTGGTACATCGACGTACCGCGAGCGAAACATGCGCCTTCCAAGATGATGCATGATGGCGTAGTATATATGTGTTCCGAATGTGGAACACCGTCGTCCAAAGACACCTTGCGAAAGCCCCCGTGTCCTTTCGTAGTGCATCATCTTCAATCTGGGCTCTGCACACGGGTTCCGGCTGACTAAACGTCGTGTAACCACACTAGTCAAACCAAGGCGACAGAATCCGCCGACCACATCTCAGAACGTAATCTAGGAGTCTTCTTGGGCGACTGACCCGGATGATCTGTGGCGTATCATCCGGCGGATCGTACGAATCGGATCGATACACTCAGATGAGTTGAGGCAGGGCGAATTTGCATGGGCGAAGCGGTCTAGTTGCCTCGATGTCCGATAGGTCAACTACAAAGAAACGGAAACGAGAATTCTCCAACGCACATGCGAGGTCTACTCTGCTCACCCGTAGCCAGTTGCCAGTGGAAGGAGGAGACGTGTGCTCCCTCGGAAAGGTTCTCGCGCAGTCTTAATAGCAGCGTATTCGTCGTCCAAGCTGCTGTGCAACTCGTCCGCGTGTTGCCCTTAAGAACTTCCTACTGTGAAGCCTGAACGTGTGCGACGTAGTCCGAAAGACCCTTAGCGAACAGTGTCTCCGGAGACCAGCCGATGACTCTCTGCGCTTTCTCAATGCTTGTGCGGACGCCTGCAAAGTCACCGGGTCTGGGGGCTTCGTGTTTGACTGGAAAGGACCCCAGAGTCTTCGTGAGCAGTTCCACTATCTCCGATATAGTTACAAATTCCTTCCCTGCCAAATTCATGATCTGGTTCTTTGCGCTTTCCTTCAAGGACAAGCAGTGTGCCTTAGCGAGGTCGGATGCGTAGATCCAGCATCGCCCCTGTTTGCCGTCACCGAAGACTGATATTGGCTCTTTTCTTATCGCTCTCCGAACGAAAGCATCAATCGCCATGTTCGCGCGCATTCTCGGTCCGTACGGAATATCGTATCTAAGTATCGTGTAGGAGAGTGGGTGAGATCGACACCACGAATACGTAAGATGTTCTTGGCCAATTTTGGTCTTGGTATAGATGTCATTCGGGAGTGGAATCGGTGTTTCTTCAGTGACCGTTCCGTTTGCTCTGCCGTAGACCCAGACCGATGATGCAAGTATGAAGCGTTCAACATCCTGTCCGGAGCAAGCACGGAGCAGGTTCAATGTCCCCAACTCATTGACCTTGACGCAAAGTTCAGGATCCGTTGTGGCAACATTCACGTCTGCAACCGCCGCGAGGTGGAAAACTGCCTCAACATCCCTCATCGCGTCGTGAACGTCCTCCTCCGAGAGCAAATTACCCTTTGCCCATTGGGCCTTCTCGTTAAGCGGACTTGCTTTGTCGAAGACTCTGACGGTGAACCCTTCATTGACTAGGGCGTCTACGATGTGGCTGCCGATGAAGCCGGAGCCGCCGGTGACTAACAGAACTAAGGCTCATCAACTCCCAAGGAGTGAGATGACTTCACGAGTCACTTCGACAACTCGCTCAGCCTGCTCCCTAGTCATTTGATTGAACATGGGAGGGTTGGCCATTCGTTTTCCCCACTCATCGGCCGTATCGAATCGCGCGTCTTTATCTATGAAGTCGCGAAAGGCCGGCTGCAGATGCAATGGGGGCCAATACACCTCGCCTCCATACGCTACTCCTCGTTCTCTGCACATCGCTTTGAACTTCTCCCTTTCCACGTTCTTAGGCAAGAAGAGAGTGTACTTGTAGTAGTTGTTCACCTGATTCGTGGGAGTGATCACACGTTCCAGACCGAGGGCGTCGAAGCCTGCATCATAAATCTTGGCGACAGAATTCCGCGTCTCAATGAACGCGGCGAGTCGGCGAAGTTGCAGTATTCCTAACACCGCGCATATCTCTGGCATCCGCCAGTTGAATCCAAGCCGGACTATTCGACTGCTATTGTAAGCCTCCTTCCCTTGGTCTCTAAGAATCTGGGCGGTGGTCCACATTTCTTCACTATCAGTCGTTATCATACCTCCTTCTCCAGATGTCATAACCTTCGTCGGGTAGAAACTGAAACAACCCGCGGAACCGAAGGATCCGGCGACTTTCCCGTCAATCATTGAGCCGTGAGCGTGAGCGGCATCCTCTATCAGGAACAACCCGCGCTTTTCGCAGAGCTCCCTGATGGCACTAATCTCAGGACATATGAGGCCTCCAATGTGGACCGCCATCACTCCGACTGTTTTGGGGGTCAGAGCTTTCTCTATGGCGTCCACGTCAATGGTCAATGCCTCGCGAGATACGTCTGTTATCACGGGTTTTCCACTTGCGAAGATCACCGCCGCGCAGGTGGCTCCGAAAGTGTTTGTTGGAAGTATCACCTCATCCCCTTCACTCAAGCCATGACCTCTAAGGGCTATCTCAAGCGCGCTCGTTCCCGAGTTCACGGCTATCGCGTGCCGTACCTTGACGGTCTCAGCAAACCGGCGTTCGAATTCCTTCGTGTACTCGCCTAGCGTTAGGCTACCGGATGTTAGGATCTTGTCTAGATGCTGCTTCGCCTCGTCGATATCCGCCCGAGGAAAGTAGGGTTTCGCGGGCGGGATCATGTCAGAAGGCATTCACTTGTCTCCTAGGTGCCTCACCTTTCAGCCTGATTAGTCTATGTTTTGTGGATTGATCTTCCTTAAATCCTAGCGACAGTTTTCTAGGAACTCGCTGATCTTTGCACAACCGTGCAAACGATCTTTCTTGAGCAGTAGATGGGACGTTTCATGACTTCAGATTCCCTCGCGCGGAAGAGTACTATCAAGGGAGAACGTTCATGCATCGTGTGAGTAGTCTTGTCTAGGTGAAACATTGAAGATATCTGCAGTAATCCCCGCACACAACGAGATGAATTCCGTCGGGGATATTGTTCGACTTTGCAGGCTATACTGCGATGAGGTCATAGTGGTTGATGACGGAAGCACAGACTCAACTTCTTCTGTCTCGAGAGCCGCTGGCGCTGTGGTCATCCGAAACGAGACAAATCTTGGAGTCGTCAGAACCACCGAAATCGGACTAAGAATGGCTCGCGGAGACGTCATCGTTACGCTCGACGCTGACGGTCAACACGATCCCTCGGAAATTCTCGCCATGGCGCGGCCGATCGCCGAAGGCACCGCTGATCTTGTCCTAGGCAACAGGTCAAGCTCCCGCCCTCTCTCTGAAAGGATCATATCGCGAATGTGTAACCTCGGGGTGAAATGTGATGACGTGGGGTCGGGTTACAGGGCCTTTCGAAGAGATCTAGCTCACAGAATCCGACTCCGCGGTTTCTGCCTCTGCGGAAGTCTCGTACTCGAGGCACATAGGGACGGGGCAAGAATAGTTGAAGTGTCGATAAAAGCTAGGCCTAGGAGATTTGGGAGGAGTCACTGGAGTTCGCCACTCTCGAGAGGAACAACGCACTGCAAGCAAGTGATCCTCCTGTTGCACGAGCTGCTGCCAAGACGAACCCGCGGAAGGGGAGGATGAGCGAGAGTGTCTCCGTCTAGGATTGGCTGATCGAAGGCTTTCGCGTCTCGGTTCCGCTCGCAGTCTGGGCGCCTGTCCAGGAGTGAGTTGGGGATTTGCCCTTGTCCCGTGGCTAATTCGGGCTGCTCTCTTCGTCCTTGCTTCCTGCGACGCATAGAAACGTCGAAGCAGAGAGAAGTTCTATCATCACATCTTCCACAGAATCCAAGGGCTCCCCTGCTAACCATAAGCCCTCATGGAGTTCCCATGCTATCCCTGCAAGCAGAACCGCGAGAATCACAACCCTCGCGCTTAGTCTAGGTCTGAGGAACAGAATAGCCGAAGCCAATCCAATGCCGAGGAAGACATGGGAGAAGCCGTGTATGCTATAGATTTCCGTCCTCAGTATGTAGCCGTTGAGTCCTGCAGCAAGTCTCTCCAAGATGGCCACGGCTAGATACGAAAGGGCTGCAATCGCAAGATAATTCAGGACCTGCCTCACCAGTCGAGCGCTCTCCTCCGTCTCTAGGGGGTTCCCACGTGTATGGTGGCTATGCTTTTACGATTTAGGGGGGGATGACGAGTTGATAACTAACGAGCCGCAAGCAAACGAAGTAGATCACACTGGCCAAGTTGCCGGCCTGCACGCTTGCGCAGCGAACCATGCTCGAACGGGAGCCGGGATTAGACTGTGCACGGGACTGCGTGTAGACCTTCGAGCGTGCTGAGGATCGTCGTTCCTGAAAGGGATCGGTCTTTCCTCTACTGGACGCGTTCACAAGCGCACTGTTCAAGATTGATGGCGCGGACTGCACGAAATATCCTTGAAACACTCATGAGCGATTCGGGAGGCGGGCAAGGCTTTGTCGCCATGAAAACCGTAACGATATCTCGAGAGCTACCCGAACCCGGATGTCCCAGATGAAAGCTGACCCGGGAGCTTGGTCTGTCCAACTGCGCCGCCGCGGCCGTTAGCCTCCGGCAGGCCTAGCGCTTGTCATGTTGAACCAGACTTGCAGCCAAGCTACCCGATGTTCGCTATTCGTAACCCAGCCGAACTGAAACGTGTCATTGTGCGTCTGGTATGTCCAAAGTTCAAAGATTAGTCGGAAGTTGTGACCATTGATTGCCGAGCAGTCTTGCAGTTGATATGTTTCGTTGTTGATTAGAAGCGTGAGAATGCGTGTGGAGCCCGCGACCGAGACTGCGTCTGAGATGCTCCAGACTAGCGGGGTTTCCCATGTCTCGTTATCCTGTATGAATCGCATGTACTCGGTGACAACCGGCGCTGGCGACTCTAGCGCTTGCATGTCGTCAGGCGGTTTGATGGTCTGGTTTGCGATCTTGACACGTATCGAGATTAGCTGCACCGAGCCCATGTTGTCAGTGACGCCAAGATACCACGTTACAGGCTCTCCAATGCGAATGTCCGTATCGTTGTTTGGGTAGTAGTCCGCCGCCATATGCTTAGCACCCAAGACATACAGTTGGAAGAACTGCTCGCGCGGACGAGGGGTCGTGGCCACATACACAACCATCTCGCAGACGACAAGTAGGGTGATGAAGACCGCGATCAGTGTCCGCCGATTCTGTGATGACATGAAACTCATTTGCGAGTGACCCTCATCTGGAATGTTCGCTTGATCCGATACTTCCGGTAGAAGGATACTGTGAATGCGTAGGATATTGTTCCGAGAACGGCCGCTATCGCTCCCCCTACGTAAGTGAGGACTCTGTCGTTGAACGATCTCTGGGAGGCAACAGCTATGAGCTCGGTCGTTCGGTTCTCCACGGTCGTCAAGATCTGTTCGACCTGTGCAAGAAGACCAATTCGCCTTTGTGCTTGGTCAGGCGCGTTCAGCTTCAACGCTTCATTGTCCAATTCGAGCGCCTTGTTCAGAAGAGCAACCAGTGCTTCGATTTCGCTGGGTGTTGCGCCTGCAGACTCGGCCTGGTGTAGCGTTACGAGCGTTTGGCCGAGGCGCGGCTCCAGACTTCCAACAGTTTGAGATCTCACCGCCAGTGGCTGAGTCGCGATAAGACCCGCTACCATGAGCATAGCGATTAAGGCCAGCCTGCTTCGAATGTGCCGCAATTGGGATTCATTCAAGTAGTCGCGGTTACAGAACATATAGCGATAGCGGCTGGGAGCGTCACTCCATTGAAGCACGGGAAATCAAGCAATCCTCAACCCCAAAATACGAGCCTGGACGAACAAGCATTGAGATACCTGGAAAAGAATGCCAGCGCAAGCGTTCAAGAACTGCACGATGCGCTCAGCGTTAGGAATCCGTCACTCGCCCAGGTCGAAGTGACGGATCTGGTTCACCGCTTGGCCGAGCAAGACAAAGTCAACTTGGAGGATGTCCCACCCATCACCAAGTCCTTGCGCGAGTACCTGAGGCTCTGGGAGAGGAACCTGTGGCTCTATGCATCCTTAGGCATCTCCCTCGCAACGGTACTCGTGATCTACGCTGTGCCGTCCGAGTCTCCACTCGTGATTCTACGGTGGGTTCTCGGCTCCGTCTTCGTGCTTTTCATTCCGGGATACGTGACGGTTGAGGCGCTCTTTCCTAGAGGCCGCGAACTGGATTCGATCGAACGCTTTGCATTGAGCGTTGGACTGAGCTTGGCATTGGTTCCGTTGGTGGGCCTGGCGCTCAACTACACGCCTTGGGGAATCAGACTTAATCCTATCGTGGTGTCGTTGATTATTCTCACAGTCGGACTCGCCATCATCGCGCTTGCGAGAGAGTACAGAATCAGTGCCGAAAGAAGCGAAATCTAGAGTGTTCTTCGGCAGAATTCGATGAAGTCAGCGGCGACCGCACCGAAGCTATTCCAATAATGGTCTTGGAGTTCGCCAACCCAACCAAGACGCTGCTCTAACTGGCGAGATTCGAAGATTTCTCTCCTGTTCATCTGCCCAGTAACGCATCCATAACTCCCCAGTATGCAGGTTTGGGCTGATAGTTCTCGTCAAACAGCAACGGATAGTCCGGACCCTGTCCGGATTCGTTAATCCATGAATGAGCGTCGGTGAAGCCCCAGAAGGTAATGCCCATGAAACCCTTCTCTCTGACGCAGGCTGCGATCACGTCATGATAGATGTCGCGTTGCATCTCCAGTCGTTTAGACATGGCTAACGGGAGTTCTTTGATCCGTACGTCCATCTCGCTGATATTCACCTTCAAGCCGAGCGCCGCCAGTCTCCGAATATTGGCGGCGATATCCTCAGGATTCGGGTATTCTACGGCGAAGAGGTGCATCTGTAAGCCTACACCATGAATCGGCACGCCATCAGCCACGAGTTTCTTCATCAGTTCATAGACTTGGTCGGACTTGGCTTTCTGCAGTCCGCCCGCTGCCTCTGCATCGTAGTCATTGTAGAACAACAATACGCTGGGATCGGCTTCGTGCGCCAGCCGAAAGGCTTCGGCAATATAGTCGTCACCAAGTTTCTCGAGAAATATCGTTTTGCGTAATCCGTCGCGGTCAATTCCTTCGTTTACGACATCCCAAGTATGGACCTTGCCCCTGTAATGGGCAACCTCCTCGCGGATGTGTCGCTGCATCGCTCCTCGAAGCGTGCCAGCAGGCGTATTCTGATTGATCCAGTCGGGTAGATCTCCGTGCCAGATCAGAGGATGTCCTTTCACCTTCATCTGGTGGTCAGAAGCGAACCTCACGAGCGCATCACCAGGTCCGTGACCGCAGCAGTCAACTTCCGACCAGCCCGTGTCCCCTGCCGTGAAGGAGTTGAACTCGCGGATCAGCGTCTCGCTGAACTGTGGATCCTTGAGCGTCACCTCATCTGCGTACGACCCAACAAGCAGGCCTCTCGCTTCAGCCGCGGCACGGAGCGAAGGTGGATAGACGAACGTCTCAGTAACAGTCTGGGTCTTGGTGAGAGTTGTGGTGTCTACGACAGTTCCACTTGGACCCGGAGTCGGAATCCAGGTGTAACGTCCTATCGCAGCACCAACTGCCGCTCCTGCAGCGGCTGCGCCCAAGTATTTCAGAAGCTTCCTCCTGTCAGTCCGCGCCGCCAATGCTTCAGTTTCCCCCATCCATAAGAGGCCAGTTTTCACTGCATCCTTGCTCCGCGCAATTGAAGAGCAGAGATAATGCCGATAATTCGCTCGTGCACTATTGACAATTCAGCCTCGGTCCAGCCGTTCTGTTCGAAGGTCTTTTCCAGCCATTGCACGGTCGTAGAGAAGCCGCGATCAACTGGCGTCTTTACGGCGAATTTCAATTCGTTTCGTGCCCTCGGTATGTCGGCGACGCTTCGAGGAATATCTCCCGGCAGAAACGGATAGAACTTCAACTCTGGATTCGATTCTGCAATGTTTTTCGCAAGTTCACGGCGCATTGGGACTATGACGATCAATACCTCTTCGGCTCGTCGACTCTTCAGCCTAATATGACTTCCCTTGCGACCAACGATGGCGAACCCGATCTTGGTGAGGACTCTAACGATATCACGGCCCGAGATAACTGGAAGCTTGCTCAAGCCCGCACGACTTTGACTGCAGTCACCATGGGGCGATAATTGACTTCGGGAGCCTTCGCATCCTCGTCCTGAAGGTACAGCTCGATAGCCTCCTCAAGAATCTTTAAGGCTAGTTCGACGGTTTTCCCTTGGCTTGCTATTTCGAGTTCGGGACAGCTAGCAACGTACCATTTCCCTTCTCTTGTGACGACCGACGAAAACTCAAATGATCGTCTTACCAACGGATCCTCACTACAAGTGTACGATACTGATGTTACAGGTCGCCGGGCTAATGGCTTTCTCCTCAAACCCCCACGTGTTGCTGTACGACTGCGCCGAGTCTTGTGGATGGTTGTCGAAACCGCTGGATGGTCGCGGTGAGGCCGTCTCGCATGGGTGTCGTGGCAATGAATCCCAGCTCGCTTCGGGCTTTGGTCACGTCGGCGATGCTTCGAGGTATGTCTCCGCTGGGCGGCGGATAGAACTTCAGCTCCGACTCTGCTTGGGTGATTTCCTGCATCATCTTCGCTAGTTCGAGAATCGTGACCTCCTTTCCCGACGCGATATTGAACGCTCTGCTCTTCAGGTTCTTCTCAAGAGCGGCGAGTGTTGCGTCAATCACGTCTGAGACGTAGATGAAGTCGCGTGTCTGTGATCCGTCTCCGAAGATCTGGAGTGGTTGCTTGTTGAGGGCTCTCTTGCAGAAGATCGGTATGACGCCAGCGTATTCACTCGGCGTTTGTCTTGGTCCGTAGACGTTGAAGTATCTCAGTGAGACGGCTTCGATTCCATGGTTCTCTTCGAAGGCTCGAAGGTAGAGTTCCGATGCTGCTTTAGAGGCTCCGTAGGGTGAGATCGGCGAGATGCTCGCGTCCTCTGCAATGGGAAACGCTCGCGGTATCCCGTATATGGCTGCTGATGAGGCAAACACGACGCGTTCGGCTTTCAGCTTCTTAGCGACCTCAAGAACGTTCAACGTGCCAACCACGTTCACTTCATTCGTGGATACAGGATCGCGTATTGACTGTTGAACGCTCGTTGCTGCCGCAAAATGGGCGACTCGGTCAACTCTCCCCAGTCTCTTCACAAATGAACGCGGGATCCGGCGGATATCCGCTCTCACCAACTGAAAATTCGAGCGACCCCGTGAATGCGAGAGGTTCCTCGTTCTTCCAGTTGAGAAGTTATCCAAGACGATGACGTCGTGGCGTGCCTCGACTAGGCGGTCGACGAGGTGGCTTCCAATAAAGCCCGCGCCGCCGGTTACCAAGAGTCTCAACCGTATTCCAGCCAACCCGTCAGCGGGACCTAGGATCGCAACATGATATTACACTTTTGCACATGTCCGCTCTGCTAACTCCAATCGCCCTGACGGGTGCTTCTCTCCGTACACTATCTCAACCATCTCCACACCACCACTGATCTACCACTACTACTGATCTACCACCGCCTCCACCACTGGTCCTATGCATGCCTACAGACGGACTGGTCTCTCACACAAGCTCTAGTGACCTAGTATCGGCCATCCTTGATCCGGTGGTAATGGTAGAGGAAGAGGTAGCAGTAGAGGTCGAGGTCTTGCTATCCAAGTCCGTATCTAGGAACAGGTTCAACACTCGGCAGGGACTTGTGCGCAAATGATGTTCTATTCTGAAGACTGCCAGCGCAGAGTTTCATCCATTCACTCTCACCACTAGCTGCCGTTCGGAAATCTCGTGCCATGCGATTCCCCACATCGAGACCTTCCTAAGAAAAGGACCAACTGACACGCCCGCGATTTAGACTGACAAGCCGACTTGCCTCAAAGGTGATCTAGACCAACCGCCAAATGCTATTTCCGTAAGAGAACACATCACCTCAGAAGGAAGTCGTTACGTATTCCGTCGCCGCGCGAGAATAAAGAACCGAATTCCAGAATCAAGTACCGCAATGAATAGCTTATCCATTAATCGATACTTCCGACTGCCGGGGAAGTCGCCGGGGTTGGTCACCTTGGACGTAACCATCGAAGGCCGAGAGGTTCAGGCGGTACTCCGCAAGACTGCAGTAGGTGTGTTTCGAATCCCACCCCCGGCTCCAAGTCTGTTGTCGTCGCCACGCGTGGTGCTCTGGTGAATCTGGACTACTTTCTCGTTGCTGCTATTGCAACATTGATAAGGTACATTTACGCAGTCGGCGGACCGGTTGGTCTCGCCAATGGCTCTCCCGCCATTACACTTTGTGGTTCCTTTCGTGTCGCTCAGAGCAGCAGGCGTCGACCTGCGCAGGAGCCTGTTTGTCTCGCTAGTCGCACTGACCCCGGATCTGGATGTGTTCTTCCATGATCATAGGTCTCCGACTCACTCGCTGATCATGCTAGGTCTCGTTGTGCTCATTCTTCTTGCCTTCACTTGGAAACGGAAATCCGCAAGGTCCTTGGTGCTACTGGCTGGGTTTGGTTTGTTTTCACATGTTCTGCTAGATCTTTTCCAGTATCCAACACCGCTGTTGTGGCCGTTATTGAGTCAGCCATTCCTCTGGCGTGATCCCTATTTCGCCAAAACCGGTGTGGTCATCTCGTTCGTTCTCTTGGCTCCGACCATCGTGAAACTGCTACGAGTCAGACTGGCAAGCCTTTGGTAGGAAGCCGCGTTCATGTTTCTCTATGAGTTGTAGACTTGGGATACGTGTGCATGCTCCTAGAGTTCATACTGGGTTATATGCGACGCCAGAAAGGAGCTCTAGAACTCTAGCGGCGTTGAATTTCGCTTGTCAGGACGCAGAAGACCAAACTACAAGCGCGTCTTTCGTAGTGCCGTATTGTTGGGTTTGTGGATCTTTTTCATCTCCCTTGGCGCAATCCTCGGTGCCTCGGGCCTCGGTGAGGTACAGACGAATGCTACTGGCGCAATCTTGACGGCGGCTATCGCCCGTGCGGTCACTTTCTTGGGGCACCTCATCGCTAAGTTGTAGTCTCGAATCATACCCCATTCGTTTCTGCGAAAGATGGAGAAGAAACTCGGTCGAGAGCAGAGGCGACTTTCCAGGAAGAAGAAGCGTTCCAAGAACTGGATGAGACAGACCGTGAGGATTGCGAAGGTTCACCGTAAGGTGCGATTGCAGAGGATGGATTTCAATCATAAACTAGGCCGAATGCTCGTGAACCGTTTCGGAGTGATAGTGTTCGAGAGACTCTGTATCCAAAACATGGTCAAGAATCATCGACTTGCGAAGTCGATAGAGGATGCTGGTTGGGGTCAGCTGCAAGCGTTCACGTCGTACAAGGCGGCAGGTGCCGGTGCGATTGTGAAACTTGTGGACCCCTACGGCACTACAGCAGACTGCTCAAGGTGCGGGTTCCATGTTCCGAAGACGCTTTCTCAGAGACTGCATGAGTGTCCGAACTGTGGGTTTGTGCTTGATAGGGACTGGAATGCGGCAGTGAACGTGCTGAATCGGGTAGGCTGGGGCACAGCCGAATCTACGCCTGCGGAGATCAAGCCTCTACCCCATGCATGTATGGATGGGGCAAGCAGGGTCGAGGAATCAGGAAGCCCACGTCCTTAAGGCGTGAGAGGATGTCACATGAGAGTAATAAGACGGCGCGTCTCAGTATGCGTGCCTCCACCGACCACGCGACACCAAGCGCCTGAACCCACGAGCTGAGAGCCGATGTCCTCTGATGAGTTGACCACGATCGCTCAGAAGGCCGCTCGAGGGGGATTATTCCTATTCATCGGAAACGCCGTCTCAACCGTAATCTTGGCGGTGGGCGCGATCGTTGTTGCGCGTCTTCTTGGGCCATTCAGTTACGGCCTCTACACGCTGACTGTCGCGATTCCAGTACTCCTTGTGGCTCTCGCAGATGTGGGCATGAACTTCGCGCTGGTCAGGTTGCCAGCAAGGCTCAGATCCGAAGGCAACCACGCGCGAGCAAACAGGCTGGTCAAGCTTGGATTCATTCTCAAACTCGCGATCAGCGCAGTCGCCAGCATCATCTGTTATGCTGCTTCAACGATGATCGCAACGATCATGCTGAACCGGCCCGAGTTAACGCCCTTCATAGAGCTCGCTTCGCTGCTGATCCTCTTCCAAGCCATCTATGACGCGACGAACAACATATTCATCGGACAAGATCTGATGCACTACAGTGCAAGCGTCCAGATCCTGCAGGCAACACTCAAGGGCGCGCTTGCACCTGTACTTGTCTTTGTCGGCTTGGGTATCACTGGCGCGATCTGGGGATACGTCTTGGCCCTGGCCGCCGCTGGACTGACAGGCGCAACGCTCCTCTTCACCAGACACGTCCGCTCCTCAGGTCGGACAACTAATCAGGCGTCGATAGAGTTACGTACAATGCTCGGTTATGGTTTGCCGCTCTATGCTGCCGCAATCTTGTCCGTGTTCCTTACTCAGTATCAGAACATAGTGCTCGCTCATTTCGCAAGCAACGTGGAGATCGGCAACTTCAGCGCAACCTGGACCTTCACCTCATTCATGATGATTCTCATCTACCCTATCACGACAGCGATGTTTCCCATGTTCTCAAAGATGGATCCAAAGAGCCAACGCGGCGACCTTGCGAGGGGTTTCGTGTTAGCCGTCAAGTACACGTCGCTGCTCATGATCCCTGCATCCGTGGCGGTCATGGTCTTCTCGCGGAACCTCATCTACCTAACTTTCGGCAGCGGCTACGCGCTCGCTCCTCAATACCTCGTGCTCTTGGCTGCGCTCTATCTACTCACAGCAATCAGCTATCTGGTCCTAGGGAACTTTCTCAGCGGAATAGCTGACACTAGAACTGTTCTGAAGATGAGTGTCGTGACGTTGGCGGTTTACTTGCCGCTGGGTCCAGTTCTCGCCACGCTTTGGGGGCCATTCGGGCTCCTCATCGCATACATACTCTCCATCGCGACTTCGACAGTCTACGGACTCCGTCAGACTTCAGTGAAGCATGGCGCTCGACCCGATCTAAGAGCGAGCGGAAGGATTATCCTCGCTGCGTTGGCGGCGGCTGTCCCCACGGTAGGCTTGATTCAGCTGGATGGTGCGGGAGTTGGCGTAGTCAACTTGGTTGTCGGGGGACTCCTCTACTTGGGCGTCTATCTGACCTTAGCCCCGATCCTCGGCGCCGTAGAGAAGCAGGACATCGTCAACTTGAGGACTATGCTGTGCAGGACGCGGATAGTCGCAACGTTAGCAAACCCAGTGTTCGATTATGAAGGAAAGCTCCTCTCCATGATCAGACGGGACTAGTCACTGCTACTTGGAGGGAAGTCAGTGCAATTCTGCGCCGTAAGTCGGCTTAGAGATACCGCCAATTAGTCGTGTAATCTGGTCTAGCAGCTCTGCTCGTAGCTCCCGCGATATCGATCCTGCTCCGGGTCCTTTCAGAGCACCTAATGAAAACGTCACTTGACCACGTACGGTAGTCAAGGTCAAGGAGCAGTCCACTGGAACCAAGTTGGAACGCAAGGGCTCACGGGTCCACCCGCGTTATCAGTGGGATAGAACGAATGAGGACCGCAGGGGATTCCCAATTGTCGCCAATGGGCTCGTTCAGCGGCATGATCGCTATCGCCGTGACGTGGGGAACGTCCATGTGCCGCCTGCGGTACACTAATATGCCAGATTTCCATGCTCCTCATACCGGGGAAAACTCCTGAACAACAACATCGCGTCCCCGACGAGGTCGGCTGTGTCACCGCTCTTTGGCGAGCAAACGCACGTGAGGTTTAGTCGCCCACACTGCGCTTCGGTGCGCAGCGCTTTGAAAGGAGCCACGGTAACATCCTTGCCCCGGAAGCATAGAGGCCACGTTCCTCTGGCCTGGTCACTCTGTTTTCTTCTCATGGTCAGTCTCGCAAGTCTCACGTTCCCGGCTCATGCCGCTTCCGCGGCAGATCTCACTGTTGAAAACGTATGGTTTGAGGACGCATCACAGATCGGCCAGCCCGTCAGCCAAGTGTCGCCGGGGCAGTCGTTCAACATCATCGCCGCGATCAAGAACATCGGTCAAGAGACCGCAGCCGGCTACTACCTCGACGTCTACTACGATAGCGACTATGGGCGCGGTGGCCCAGACAACATAGCCCCCGGTGAGGTACAGACTTGGTACGTGGGCCCCCTCACAGCGCAAGCCGGCACACACACGACAAAGTGGGTAGTGGATCCAGACAACCTGATAGTAGAATTGAACGAACTCAACAATCAGAAAGAATTCGTGTTCACAGTCGGATCTCAGACCGTAACTACCACGGTAACTTCCAGTTCAACATCCTCCACGACGCAATTGACAAGCACATCGACGTCCTACAGTACTCAATCAACCAGCACACAATCGACAGGCTCAACCACAACGACTTTGAACGCGATTTCGAGTCCTCTGGCCGCAGGCGAGACTGGCGTCGCATTCTCCGGATCTGTATCGCCGGCGTTTGTGCCTGATGGCGTTAATGTGGAGCTTCATTACGCACCCACATGCCTTCAAGGAAGCGGCGGTACCGTTGCAGCAATCATTCAGACCTCTGGTGGCAACGGCGCTTTTGGTGGCAGCTTCACGGCCCCCGCGGCTGGTACTTACCAGTTCTGGGCTTACTTCATGGGCGGGATCGGGTATGGAAGTTCCTCTTCCCCATGTCAGCCAATCACAGTCAACCCGGCTAGCGTGTCCATTATCGTAACTGCTAGTCCATTGGGCTCGATAGTTGTCGATGGCATGACGTACACTTCGCCGCAGACATTCGCTTGGGTTCCAGGAAGTTCTCACACCATAGCCGCCAACTCCCCGGTCCCCGGCGCCCCAGGAACCCAGTATGTCTGGACATCCTGGGCCGACGGAGGAACCCAGTCGCGCACGATAACTGCGCCTTCGTCTTCAACGACGTACACAGCCAACTATAAGACGCAATGGCAGGTGACGTTCGCTGTTAGCCCTTCTGGAGTTGGGGCGATTACTGTTAACGGTCAGCCTTCTGAGATCGCGTGGTACGATGATGGCGGTTTAGTTAGTGTGCAGGCCAACCCTTACACTGGTTATGCCTTCTCATCCTGGAGCAGCGATGTGGCGTCGATAACCTTCGCCACCTCCTCAGCCGCATCGACAACAGCCACAATACGCGGCACCGGAACAATAACAGCTAACTTCCTCCAGAATGCAACCCCACCCGTAATTACGCCCACGGTCACTCCCAGCGCCAACGGTAACGGCTGGAACAACGGCCCCGTAACGGTCAGCTGGTCCGTTTCAAACCCCGAATCTGGAATAGCTTCATCCGCCGGCTGCACAACCACAATCTTGAGCACCGAAACCCCGCAAGAGGGAACTACGCTAACCTGCACCGCCACTAGTGGAGCAGGCTTATCGAACTCAGTCTCAGTGACCGTGAAGATTGACCTTACCGCTCCAACGTTAACGTTGCCTTCGACGGTCACAGCGGAGGCCACGAGTCCCACTGGAGCCACCGTCTCCTATGCCGCAAGCGGTTCAGACTCGTTGTCGGGCATTGACGGGTTCTCCTGTATCCCCGCCTCAAGTTTCACATTCCCAATAGCTGCAACTGCCGTAAGCTGCTCTGCGACCGACAAAGCCGGGAACACTGGTTCTGTTTCCTTCAAGGTAACTGTTGTTGATACGACTCCTCCAAAGCTGAGCATTCCGTCAGACATGACTGTTCAGGCCTCAAGTACGGGAGCGGTTGTCACATTTTCAGCTTCGGCTTCAGACCTCGTGGATGGTTCCATGCCGGTTACCTGCACTCCAGCGTCAGGTTCCACCTTTCCGTTAGGAACAAACACGGTGACCTGTTCGGCAAGCGATAAGACGGGTAACAAGGCGTCAGCATCATTCAAGGTGACTGTCACGCCATCTACTTCAACAGTAACCGTCACTGTCAAGCTGCTGAGTAGCAATGTGAATGGGCTCAGCAATGGCGTAGTGCAATATTACAGCGGCGGCTGGCGTTCTTTCGGTACTACGGGCGGCGATGGGACGGTTAGCATGGCGCTGCCGCCTGGCACCTATACATTCCGGATCTCTTGGGCTGGTGCAAGCCAGCAGAAGAGCCAGAACGTAGCCTCAAATCCCAACGTGGTCTTCCAGACAACACTGGTCACTATGAAGCTTCTTTCCTCTACCAACAAGGAGTTGAGCGGAGGAGCCCGATATTATGCGAGCGGGTGGAGGACATTCGGTGGAGGCACAACAACCACAACTATGGAGCTACTCCCAATCACCTACACATTTCACATCAGCTATGCTGGTGCAAGTCAGCAGAAGAGTCAGAACGTAGGCACGAACCCCAACGTGGTCTTCCAGACGGTGCAGGTTCACTCAGACAGCGGCAAATGCACCAGCTACTACGCGGGTGGCTGGCGGACGTTCACGCAGGACATGGAACTCTTGCCAGGCAGCTACAAGTTCCGCTTCAGCGATGGAACAAAGGACACATCGTACACGTTGGTCGTCGGCGCTGTCAAGCACATTCACTAGAACGAGCCTCTCATGGAACCCGGCATTCTCCTTCCTCTCTTTTTCCAGTTTGGAACTTGATTCTTTCCGCTTGGCAACATTGATAGGGCACATTCATGCAGTCGGCGGCTGTACCAACATTAGGGTTGATTCAGCTGGATGGTGCGGGAGTTGGCGTGGTCAACCTGGTCGTTGGGGGGCTCTTGTATTTGGGCGTCTATCTGACCTTAGCCCCGATCCTCGGCGCCGTAGAGAAACAAGACATCCTCAACTTGAGGCCTCTTCTAGGCGGCACACGAATCGTCGCAGTGCTGGTGAATCCAGTGTTCGACTACGAATCGAAGCTCCTGTCTGCCGTGAAGCCAAAGTAGAAGATCTTTCCTAGAGCTAGAGCAAGTGGTCCTCGCTATTTCTTGGTCTCAGCCTCTTTACAAGTGAACACGAAGGTCGAATTCTTCTAGACGGCGAGTGGCGATCGGCACCGATAGCTGAGTGGTTTCAACCGCCTCTGTCGATGAAATACCCCAGGGGCGCATTCTATTCTGCGGGATGTGGCTACGGCAAAGTTTGCATCCGATCTGGGCTCTCGCCTGAGGAGACCTGAACGAGCGAGCTTCGTTCCAACAAGTGAAATCCACGTCTGGGCGAGCCAGCTCGCCTCGGAAGGCCGCGACTCAAGGAGACCACACAACTCCGTTCTGACGGTCGAAGCTTCTTCCGAGCCTTCTGAACGGCACGCATGAGGCTTGCGCGCGTGGATTCAATCGTAATGAGGTGGCGTAAAGACAGCAAGCGGGCGAATACTTTCTGCCGCCCGTTCGCGTAAAATATGTCCGGAGCAGATATCTGCCAAGGCCTCTGCGAGGCTAGGCTGAGGTGGTGCTACCTGGTCGGATACGATGAGACTTCTTTCATCGGCCTTGTCGGGGAGGTTCGTGCTTGGGCAAGTCAGTTTGCGGCGGAGAATCGTACCCCTGGCTGGATTGGTCACTACTATGTTTGGCCTGATGAGCTCCGGGGGATCTGGGATCAACTAGGGGACACGCGCGGGGGGATAATCGGCATCGTTGGACTCCAGGGCGTCGGTAAGAGCAGCGCGTTGCAGGCGATCTACAGAAGCCGCATCGAGCAGGAAGACGCTCAGCGTGCTCTGGACCCTGACGCAAAGGGTCCTGTTCCCGTATACGCATATGATGTTCTTCTCTTCAAATGGAGGAGGCGGCCTGAACT
>Ga0315296_10000907_pt1 | contig 26284 bp, 23 predicted proteins | sample YL17G14_18_MG_FD_203921 | JGI IMG/M metagenome (GOLD analysis project Ga0315296, IMG submission 203921) | Sediment microbial communities from Yellowstone Lake, YNP, Wyoming, USA - YL17G14_18 | ecosystem: Environmental > Aquatic > Freshwater > Lake > Sediment | place: USA: Wyoming | collected... | reverse complement strand
ACGGATCAACCTCATTATTGAGTGAGTCCTTGGATACGCAGCCGTCTTGGTGAGGAGCTTATATTTGAGCATGAGCTGGCAGTACTGCTCGATGTTGAAGGCCGCCAAGTCCCAAACACCCTCCTCTGCCAGCCTGTCAGCGTTCTTAAGAAAAGCGTCCGCCCTCTCTCTAAGTACCTCGGCCTCGTCAGAGGACAACCTGAACCCTTATTTCTGTAGGGGACTCAACTAATAAAGTGATTGAACCAATAGGGTTCACACATCAAATGCCTCTTCATGTTCCCTTCAGCTAGCACACCCCGGATAGCTCGAAAACGGCTATACTCTTGGATTAGGCTTTCCTCTGCAATGCCGGGTGAACGACGGCGATCGATTGTCTGCGATGGGCGCGTATGAAAGGGTCAAATGCTATCCATCAGTAAAGTAGACAGCATAAACGCATGCCTTAGGGTGCCCGACCGAACTACGGAAGCGCGATAGTTCCGGTGGAAATCATATATAGCTTGAAGTAAGTAGAGATTCCTTTGTGGTTGTTGATGAGTTCAGAGTTCGATCTGTTGATAAGAAATGCTATGGTTGTCGATGGAACTGGCAGACCACCCTTCAGGGCTTCTATAGCTGTTGCGAACCAGAGAATTGCTGCAATTGGGGATGTAACCGGAGATGCAAAGAAGGAAATCGACGCCTCAGGTCTTGTCGCCTCCCCCGGCTTTATAGACGCGCACAGCCATGCTGATCACAGCATCCTGTTCTACCCGAAGTGTGAGAGTTACGTGATGCAGGGTGTCACCCTCTTCGTCGGCGGGCAGTGCGGAGGCGCCGAAGCACCGCTGAGGGATCTGATGCCGCTTCCGGGTGAAGCTGCGGACTACATCAGCGAACTAGTACCTTTCAAGTACTATGCTCCGGTAACACTCTTTCCAAGAGAACAGGTCAACGCGCTCATGAAGGAGAAATTCGGATGGGCGGTTGACTGGGAAACGATGGGAGACTTCTTCAAGGTCGTGGAGAAGAAAGGAATATCCATGAACTATGCTCCACTTTGCGGCCACGGCACGATTAGATACCTCGTAATGGGAAACGACTTCAAACGCCACGCAACGAAGACGGAGCTCGCGGAGATGAAGGGTCTCATAAAGCAGGCGATGGACGACGGATGCATAGGGATCTCCACTGGCCTCGACTACGATCCAGGCGTGTGGGCCTCCAAAGAAGAGATCAACGAGTGTGTCTCCCTGATGAAAGAGTACGGCGCGGTTTACTCCCCACACTGGAGGCGAACAGGGAGGCGGAGAGACATAAAGTTCGGGGAACGCAGGGAGAATAAGGTTGATGGTATACTCGAGACTATAGATTCCTGCCGGAAGACAGGTGTTCCAACGCACATAGCCCACCTAACGCCAGGCTGGAGGCTTGTGCCAGAGGGAGACGAAGTCATGGAAGAAGCAAACCGGAGAGCAACTCTCAAGTTTATCGATGATGCAAGGGCCGAGGGTCTAGACATCACCTTCGACTCCATGCCATGGTTCATCTTCGGGGGTTTCAACGAGGCAACCTATCTCTGCTCGCTCCTCACTCCCTGGTTGAGAGAACAAGGATCAAGAGAAGGTCTCTCACAGTGGCTTAAGGTACCTGACTACAGGCAAGAAATCAAGGATGCCATGCACTCGGGAAAGTGGTACATAAGGGAGGCTTACAACCCTAATATGAACCCACAGTGGGCTGAGAACCTCTGGGTCGTAAAACACAAGTCATCAAACTACGAGGGCAAGAACCTCTCACAGATAGCAAAGGAGAAAGAGAAGGACCCGCTGGACCTTTGGCTAGACCTGATCGTGGAAGACCCTGACAGCAGAGCCTTCGCTGCAGGAGTAGCCGACACTGGGAACTTCCCCAAGAAACCTATTCTAGATTCCCTATTCTTCGAACACCCGCAATTCTCCCACAGCTTGGACACATCGGTCTATGACGACAAAAAAGAGCAAAAAGTACCACCTTACAGGCTCCCGAACATAACCACCTACAGTGGCTTCCCCGCATTCATCATCAAGTTCGTGAGGGAAGAGAAGCTCTTCACCCTAGAGCAAGCTGTGAAAAAACTGTCAACCGCGGCGGCCGAAGCATACAGGATAAAAGACAGAGGTGTATTGAAGCCTGGATTCTATGCAGACATCACCCTCTTCGACCTTGAGGGCCTACAGGTGCTCGGCGACGCAGTCGAACCCCGGACATATCCAAAGGGCATAGAGTACGTCTTCATAAACGGAACTGCTGTCGTAGAGAAAGGCAAACACACAGGGGCAACACCAGGAAAAGTCGTCAAAAGGGGAACCTAAATCCAGCTTTCTCTCATCTTTTTTTCTGCAGTGACAATCGGCTCGTGTTCTTAGCATCTCATAAGCCTCATTCAGATTCTACAGTTTGATCGATCGGTCTAGCTCCTTTTCATCGGGGAAAAAAAGAAGGATAATAGGATCGACGGCTAGCACTGCGACCGACAAGCACACAAGAGAGCGATTACTTCTTTGCTGCTACGATTTGAGCTTTCAAGAGTGCTCTCGAGATCTCCTTGCTTTTCTCGTACGATAAGATCTCCTTTACCTCGCACAGAATGTAGGGTTGGAACATGCAGACATCTCTGAAGACATCTGCACTTTCTCCTTTCCCGATTGCGAATCCTGAGATCCCGTCTAGGAATAGACTGAAATCCTCAATCTCGCCCTTCTTTGTGAGTGCGTCGATGCCGGCCCACATCCTCTCCTGTATTTCTAAGTACTTAGAAGGGTCCGTAGGCCATGGTGCCACTGGATTCATATGCCACAATACTAAGTATCTGGCCACATAATTCACCTCCTTTCAATAGCCAACTAACTCACGTGATTCCAAATATATTAATTCAAAGGATTCACTTGACCTGGCCCCCTTCGATGGCTGTTCTTCGCGCGAGCGCTAAACCCGATCAATCAAATCCTTAAGAGGGATGCAGGCTACCATTGTTTCGGTGAGATGATGGGTTTTTCGGACCAGAGACTGGCAAACATCCCAGAGGACAAGATCATCCTCAGAGAGATCGTCCACGTCTGCGTTGTGGTGAGAGATGTCGAGAAGACCGCGGGGACCTTAGCTGAGAAGTTTGGCATCGGCCCCTTCGAAATAAGGCTCAAGCATTATCCCTCGTCGAAGGCTAGTCTGCATGGTGAGCCTGTGGAATACACGTTGAAGTTTGGTTACGCCAAAGCCGGTCCTATAGTTCTGGAGCTTGTCCAAACCATAGAGGGAAGAACCATCTACCAGGAGTTCCTAGAGAAGCATGGAGAAGGACTTCACCACATAGGTTTCCCAGCGCCTCTACCATTCGGCTCAGAGCTCGAAAAATGGCACAAACTCGGGTTCCAGCCTCTACAAGTAAGCAGACTCGATGACCCCGAGGAAGGGTGGGCTTACATGGACACCCAAGAAATCGTCGGCTTCCTCATAGAAATACTGAGCCTCAGAAAATACCAGTGAACTTACTGCTTTCCCAAATCCATGTTCGCCAATCCACGGTACCACTGCATGACCCTTTTAACCATTTTGACCAGCCTCCTATGAGCGAAGCCCGGGATTCCACTCGAAAAAGAAAGAAATCTTATTTCTGTCGAAGCGATGTCATTGCTGGAAGATGGACTGGGAACGGTCTTTCACCACCTTCGGTGTCACCCTCATGCTGATCGGCATCGGCCTGATTCTTATTCCCATACTACTCAGGCTAATACCATCAATAGAACCTGAGAAAATACCTTGGCTGCTGCTCTACGTCTACCGCGGAGACAACTTCTTCTTTGCCACCTCCCCCCTCTTGATCATAATCGCCGTCGCATCCCTCTTATGGAACCTGACACATCGGTGATCAGACTATGAAAGCAATTGGTACGTCTTTGGATCAACTTCTCGCATCAATCTAGGTACGTCAATGGCTAGAACTGGCTTCGCTATTGTGAGAAGACTGTTAGAGAGATCTTGACAGCCTCATCATAGTCCTCAACAGTGCGATAGGCCGCGCCCAGGTGCTTGGCGCGAGAAACGCATTGAAAAAGCGCTGAAAAACCAGACTCTGACTCTGAGAAACAATGTGCAGTGAATCCCTTAAGTAGTTGACCTTGGCAATAGGAAAACTTGGAATGTTCTCCACGATACCGAAGGATGAAATATCGAAAATTAAATCTCACTTTGGAGAAGATCACGTGCTCAACTTTCGGGCATGGTACAGAGGCGACTACGAGGCACAGTTCTCCGTCCTAAGCAAATCGTTGCAGAGCATGGCAAGCATCAGTGCAAAGGAGGAGGCGAAATCAGAGGCTTCCGAGCTAGAAGCCTCGCTCACCAACAAAGTGCATGATCTAGACAACATCCTCCAGAAGTATAAGGACATAACCGACGAGATGGACGAGAAGAAGAACGATTCTGACAAACTTGAATTCGAACTCGCATCGATGAACGAGCACCTCGAACACCTTAGGAACGACTTACAGTCCCTCTTCATCGGCGCTGACAGCATACCGAAAAGCGACTACGAGGAATACGAAGCCGAGATAAGAACCACTCTCGACGAGATCAATGAGTTCAGAAACCAGCGCTGGCAGATCGTCGAAAGATACGAACAGCTCGTCGACGAACAAAACGAAGTGTACAACTCAGGGATACCTGTATTCAGAGACCTAGTGCTCTTCATACGACAGGTCTGCGACTTCATTCTAAGCCAAGCCTAAGACCATCAGGCTGGATCCGATTACGGGCAATCGCTAGGCAGAGACTAATCTCCATGACGTTTTCGCAGCAGGGGAGCTAGCCTCAGCATGAGCAAGACGCGCTCAATGACCTCGACCCACTCCTCAAGCTGAATCGCGAGGGCATTAGGACTTAGCACTCCCAGATCCTCTCCTCTTCCAATCTCCCGAGCAGCTCTGGATCTATACACAGAAAGAGTCCGGTCTCCAAAACGGTCAACTTCCCACCAGTCCTCTGACAAGAAGACCGCAACAGGCGTGCGGAGTGCACCGAGAATTCGCAGCTCATCCTGAAGCTCCTTAGACGCATCGCGCTCGATGATCCTAAGCTTGACATCCTTGCCGCAAGCCTCAACGATCCTCTTTAGGATAGCCCCCTGCCGCTGGCAATCTCCACACCAGATTCCCCCATACAACAGGACCCTCAATTCCCGGCCGTATCCCCGCACACGGCTTCTCTGCTCTTCGCTCAGCGCCGGGATGCGCTGCTCGCTCTCTATCCATTTAGCCATTTCTTCAGGCTTCGAGCGGCCAAGATAAGCCTCATAATCCTGCGCTATATTCCAGTGATGTTCCCAGAACTCACTCCTCTTGTCATAATAGCCCGCTTGAGTCATGGTAAGATCTTTCACTAATCTGCTTGGTCGAAAATATAGGTTCCTCTTAGTCCTTCAATCACCATACAAAGGCAACTGATCCCTACTCTCTCAGTACAAGCAGTCGCCATGTGCAAAAGACAAGTAAGCAGAGGAATAAGCCCAGCAGACTGTTTTGCCATTGAAAAAACAGTGAGAGACTCAGTGATCTTCCGTTTTGACTAGTTTCTCCCTCTTATACGTCTCTTTAACGAACAGCTGAGTAGTAACCGAACAGATGATCATCAGAACTGCGAGCACATAGAACGGCATCGCCAAACCAGACACATCAGCAACCATTCCAAGGGCCACCGGGCCTATCGCCGATCCAAAGTCTCCTATCGTCGTCCAGAAGCCTAGGAAGAAGCCTCTGTAACCCTCCGGAGCCAAGTCAGCCGCCATAGTCTGAGTAGCTCCTCCTCCCAATCCACTCGTGATGCCAAGCAAAGCCGAGTATATTGTGATGCTTGTGAAGTCCGTAGCATAGGGGTACAAAGCGAAGACCAAACCCGTCATCAGGAACGCAGGCACTAGCCCCTTCTTACGCCCATACTTATCAACAATGTAGCCCGCCGGGGTCACCATAACGAGATTAGCCAGCGTCGAAGCACTAAGAACTAGGCCTATCTCACCGGGGTCCAGATGAAGCACATCAGCGGCGAAAAGCGGTATGACCACAGACCTTGCAGCGAATCTGACGAAATTCACGAAGTTGGCAAAAGCCGCCATAATCACTGGGAAGGTAAACAGCTTAGCAACTTCCCTCAGGCTAACCTTCTCACTCTCCTTCCTTTCTCTTACTTCTCTCCCATGCGGATTCGTCTCCTTTATGAAGGCAAGGGACGCTAGAAGCGAGATGAAAGTGGAGCCACCATAGAAGAAGAACGGTGACCGTATCCCCCAGAGCTCGGCCGCTATACCTCCTATAGCCGGACCCGCTGCAGTGCCTATCATGTTCACGCCTTGAAAGGTGCTCATAACTCTTCCACGGATAGAAGGGTGGATGCTCTCCGCGATCATTGCGGAACGGGCAACCATCCACATCGACATGGCTACACCTGTCAAGAATCTGTAAGCGAGGAGTTCATAGAAGGTCCCAGCAAGAGCACTCATTATCGCTGAGACCGTTATCAGCAACGGACCAAGAATGCTCAGGGGCCTTCGCCCAAACCTGTCGGAAACCCAGCCCAGAGGAACATCGCTGACTATTCGTCCCAGCGCGTTGAAAGTGGTTACCAGCGCCACCATTGCATAGTCAATACCGAAAGACTGAGCATATATTGGCATAATAGGACTTACAAGCCCATAGCCGAGCTGAATGAAGAAGCTGGGAATATACAGAGATATCGCAAAATTGAAGAAGCTGCGATCCATCTTGTTAAGCGTTTTTCCACCAGCTTCAGATATTTCTTTCAAGGGGGAGGTTACAGTTATTTAAGACTTGTGAAAACGAATCACAAGACAGCAAAGACTCTAATTCGACCTTTCAAGATCGGCCTTGCTCACTGCTCCGGCCTGGATGGTTGACGCACCGCAAGCACTGTGAACACAAGAGCCGCACCAAGAAACCCAGTGTGGATAAGCCACGGATAAGCCGGATTCAGCGGATAGATGAAGCCCCCGACCAGAGAGCCCAAGCTCGCAGGGATGAAGGCTAGGAACCCAGTTGCATGCCCTCCACCAGATGCCCCCACACTCATCCCCTGACCGATTCCAGCCATGATTCTACCACGCATTTGTCGTGGCACGGTATCAGCGCGCGCTGAAGCGTGTAAACCGCTATCAAATACCCCCGATATATGGTATCAGAATCCTCACAGCTTCAGGTATCGAGACAGTCATGGCATATATCCTGCCCCGCGCGCCGACAGGGATAGAGTCCGCCATGATGGCATTAAGAGCAGGGCTATAGAACAGCACAATCTGCTGATAGATGAAAGCAAAAGCAAGCCACTCCCAACTCGGAACAAGCGCCATGACAAGGAAGCTTGAAACATATGCCACAGTAGCGATTCCTACGAGCTTTGCTCTTCCAGCCTTGTCAGCAATATAACCCCGAACGGGTAGAGCACACTGGCCGAGAGACTGCCTATCGAGTTGATGATACCTATGATAGGCTTGGTTCCCCCAAGAGCCAGAATGTACAGAGACATGTAACGCTGAACGATCGACCCCGAAACACTCCAGAGAACACGGCTTAGAGTGAGAACAAGGACGTTCCCACGCATCACGTTCCTAAGAGAGACCGAATTCTGCTCCATGCAAAGCCCGCGCTTGTCCTACTTGTGCTTCATGAAGAAATCTAAGCATTCTTGCCAGAAAGAGGCACTATAACCACTAAGCCACCAAGCTCACTTCGAACATTTCCTTCTTTAAGCAAGGTCCCCAACAATAGATGCGATCAAAATGATTGACGAAAAGATCAGAATGGGAATCGCCAAGCTTCCCTATTCTGGCTCACGCGTAGGAGAGATGTCAGAAGGACCAGATGCCTTGGAAAAAGGAGGTCTAGGGAACTACCTCGAAGACAGGGGATGCTTGTTAGTAGAGGCCAAAACGGCTCTTCTGACCACTGAAGAACAGAAAGAATACGGCGCCTGGCATCAATTGGGACTGGCTTCACATCACCTTGCTGAGATCGTCGCAGAGCAACAGATACAGGGTCTCTTTGGCATAGGATTGCTTTCCAACTGCAATGGCCTTCTAGGGATGCTTGCGGGTTTACAGCACTCAAGAAGCACTCCTAGACCTCTACGCGTTAGCCTCGTCTGGATCGATGCCCATGCAGACTTCAACACGCCTGAGACAACTCTAAGCGGCATGCTAGGAGGAATGCCTGTCGCAGTCTCCACAGGTCAATGCCTACATAGGCTGAGGACAAAGTGTGGGTTAGACCCCGCGCTTCCCACTCGATACGTGACCATGGTAGCTGTTCGTGACCCTGATCCTCTTGAACAAGAGCTTTTAGACCGGTCCGAAATCCAGCACATCACTGCCGAAGAGACAAGAAGACTCTCACCAGCGATCGATACCCAGATGAAACGGCTGAGCAGCCTAAGTGATGTCATCTATGTTCACGTCGACATGGATGTCCTGGACACTGAAGAAGTCCCCGGACATGGTCTAACTGTTAGAGGAGGCCCAACCAGCATCGAACTTGGCAAAGCCCTCGAAGTCATGTTGAGGTATCCCAAAGCGGCAGCCTTCGGCATCGCCTCCTATCCTGCAAGCCGTGACCCTGACAAAAGGTCTCTAAGAGCTGCCTACAACTTGATCGAAGGAGTAACCCGGGGACTGAAGAGCCGATAGAACGCGAAAAGCCAGTCAATATCGTCGTTTCATTTTATCCAAAATGCTCTTAGAGTCGAATACTCCACACCGCCAATGCTGACTATGCAGACGACAGAAATATAGCGTCATGCCTCATCATATTCACGGATGTTTAGAGATCTCGTTGCCAAGCTTGATCATTCATACACTGTGAAGAGACTAGAAGAGATGATCCGCATCAGGTCAGTCGTAGGAGAAGAGGCAGAGCTCGCAGAATACCTATGCAATCATCTTAACGCGTTGGGCTTCAAGACTGAACTCCATGAAGTCGAGAATAGAAGACCTAACGTCTATGCGCAGATCTGTGGGAGACGAGAAGGAAGCACATTGATGTTTAACGGTCATACTGACACAGTCCCAGTGTGCCAAGGATGGGAAACCGACCCCTTCACACCTGTCGTCAAAGATGGAAAGATACATGGACTAGGGTCATGCGACATGAAAGCAGGCCTCGCATGTATGTTGACCGCCCTCAAGGCCTTTACAGATTCAGCTGTAGACTTCCAAGGTAGACTCCTATTCTCAGGTGTAATCGACGAAGAAGCCTTCTCGAAGGGCGCAAGAGCGATGCTTAAGACCGATTATGCCAAATGCGACGCCATCATCCTTGGCGAACCCTATCCAGGCGATGCGAGCAAACCAATTCCCCTAGGGATCACAGGCAAGATCCTATATAACGTGACAGTCAAGGGAAGAGCCGCACACGGATTTAGGCCCCACCTAGGCATCAACGCCATCGAAGAAGCCGCACAGATCATCGCATCGCTCAACAAGCTGAACATGAGTCCTCACCCGAGATTTGGCCGCGGAAACCTGTGCACCCTTAAGATCGAAGGTGGCTACACGGTGTACTCGGTTGTCGTACCAGACCAGTGCCGCTTCGAAGTCAACCGACTTCTCGTGCCCGGCGAGTCCACAGGAACCGCAATGCAGGATCTTAAGGACCTTGTGAAGGAGCTAGGTCTCAAGGCCGAAGTAGAGGTGTCCACAAAGCCTCCTAGATACGAGCCCTTCGAAATGCAGCCCGACGAGCCTATTCTGAAGGTGTTCCACGAAGTCTACAAGGAAGTCCAGGGTGTTGACCCCTTGTACGAGTACAACCTCGGCATAACTGATGCCAACGTATTCGCAGGAGAAGCAAAGATACCGTGCCTGCATCTGGGACCCGCTCGAGGAGGGACCCATCAGCCTAATGAATACGTTCCTCTAAACTGGCTTCAGCCTGTTTCGAAGATGTACACGCTCATAGCAGCACGGTTCCTCAATTCAAACATTCCGAGGTGAAACTTCGAGCTGCGCCAAGGACTCGATCGACCAGATCGTTGAACGAGTGAGAGTTGAACCGCTAAGACTGATAAGTACAGAAAGCATATCCATTGCACGAGTGTGCTTTTGAATATGAAGGTGGAGATTGGAACCAGGAACGTTCTGAACCCTATGCCGACGGTGCTGGTCGGAACCCTTGTGAACGGAAAGCCGAACTACCTGGCAATTGCGTGGGTGGGCATTGTCGGAAGGAACATGATTTCAGTGACGTTGAATAAGCAGCACTACACGAATCAAGGTATAAGAGGAACAAGACGTTCAGCGTCAACATACCTTCGGCGAAAATGGTGGAAAAGACAGACTACTGCGGCCTTGTCTCCGGCAAAGATGTTGACAAGGCTACGTTGTTCAGGACTTTCTATGGAAAGCTCAAGACAGCTCCTATGATTGAGGAGTGTCCGCTGAATGCGGAGTGTAGCTTGGCCAACCACATCGAATCTGCCACTCACGATCTGTTCATAGGCGAGGTGGTGACGACGTACTGCGACAAGGAGGTTCTTGAAGGGAACTCGGTGAACCTGGCGAAACTTGATCCGATTCTGTTATCAATGTCAGACAGAACATACGTAAGGGTCAGCGAGCGTATAGCAAATGCTTTCGAGGTGGGAAAGAAAGTTGGTCCCACAGCTGCTTAGATGGTTCCCCTCTGTTTCTTTCCCAGCGACCAAGAAGACCGAGATCTACTGTACGTAGGATCTCTTTGCATTCTCTTCCTCTTCCTTCGTTAGCTCGAGTTTCTGTATGCCTAGCTTTCTCATAGCTTCCCTGAGCTCTGCTTCAGTCAATTCCTCTGCAGGCTTCTTGGCCTCCACCTCTATCTTCTTGACATCAGATGAAAGAAGCTTGTATATCGCAGCTCCCATAACTATGAGCGTCGCCGAGCCAAAAACCATTCTCCGAGCCATACGTCGGAGCCTTCTTCTCCTAAACAACATTTCCCCAATCCCCTCTTGATAGCTTGTGAATGTTTACAATAAGCTTATGGATAATCCGACCAGATCTCCAGTCAAGATGGTCACCAGCATTCCACGTCCTATCACTCAACCTGATCCAAACTGAGACAAAGGTACCGCAACTACGATCAACACGTGGAAGGCGATCTGAGATCTTGTCCGAAGACAAGATTGAAAGGGGGTAGATATGAGGCCGCGGATCTCAAGGATCATAGCTTGAGGAGCTTCGCTGCATTTCCTCCTAGGATCTTTTCCTTGTCAGCGTCGCTCAGCTTCAGTCTTCTGATTCTCTGCACGCAGTGTTCAAGGTCTCCGATCTGGTGCGGATAGTCGCTCCCTAGCACGAGCTTCTCAGGCGTCACAAAGGCGATGGCTGACATGAGTACATCCTCATCATAGATTATAGAATCCATCCAAACTTTCTTCAGGTAGTTCGAAGGCGGCTCAGAGATGTTGACCTTACACTCAGGATAGGCTTCGAAGCCACGGTCTATTCTTCCTCTCAGAAACGGATAGACGCCTCCCACATGCGTCGCAACCAGTTTGAGCTGAGGCAAACGCTTCAAGACCCCACTGAAGACCAACCTGAGAACAGCCAGACTTGTGTCAACGCCGAAACCCATGATAGGAACCAGTCTGTAGCTGTCCATATAAGCGTCATTTATCGGCGAAGTGGGATGAATATACAGCACAGTATCAAGTTTCGCAGCTAATTCAAAGATCTTCACGAACTCCGGCGAATCCAATGGTTTCCCTTTGACATTAGAAAGTAGCATTGCCCCCTTTAGCCCGAGATCCTTAACAGCACGCTCCAGTTCTCTGGCAGCTTCCTCAGGTGCCTGAAGAGGCAGCGTGGCCAAGGCAGTGAACCGATCTGGATACTTCTCCTGTATCTCAGCATATTCGTCGTTAGACATCCTCGCCAGCTTGATTCCTCTCTCGGGAGCCTCTCTCTCCACACCGGGTGTTGTCAAGGTTAGCACCTGCATGTCGACCCCATACTTGTCCATAGCTCTAAGCCTTTCACTAAGGTCGATGTGCCCGCCTACCACCACATTGTAGTCGCCCGTATAGTGAATGAGAAGTCTCCCATGGTCATCCTTAGAGACGGCGGCATAGCCTTTCTCCCGTCTCAACTCATCGATGTACGCTTTCGGATAGAAGTGGTTGTGGAAATCAACAACAAGCGTAGACCTATCCTTTTTCTCTATCTTCAATTCAATCACCTGAAGGTTCTTTGAGGTCATTAGACTGCTCTATCAGTATATATCGGTAACGGTTCGCTTGATATCTCTCATCGATCGCTCGATCCCCCAAAACAATGGAAAGGCATCAAACAAAGAAAAAAGATGAGGTTAGAAAAAGATGGAAGCTATTCATCTGACTGGCCTAGGCTTCAGGCCAAGATAATACGCAGTGTTCGCATCTGGATCGATCTTTATCCTGATTTTGCCTGGCAAAGCACTTAGAAGAGGGTTAACACCCGGGCCATGTCCCGAAGAGTCGCTAAAGCCGTGGATAACCGTTCCAATCGTTATGGCGCCCTTGTACCTGCCGCGTCCCCAGAAGTCATAGTGGTCCCTTATGGCTACGATGTCTCCAAGCCTGAGCTTCCTAAGGTTATATCTCTCCACGATGTCTGGACAAGTCGTCTGAATGTCATAGTCGCCGGTTTCTAGGAAATTCCCTCCTATACCTGAGCCCATTATAGTGCCCGGGACCTCCAGCACGATGGGAACAACGAGTTGCCCGTCTTCAATTGCTATGCCCATATTCTCTAGAAGCTCTGGAGAGCACTTATTGACGCGCACATCTTCAAAGCCCTCGATCTTGAGTCCCACGCCACGGGCCTTTATCTGAATCTTGTCGTTCAATGTCAGCTTCTCAAGACTATCTCTTGGGAACCATACTAGGTCATCAGAACCTGCGTGTCTTCCGATGAACACGCCCTTGGTCCCTTTGGCTTCTCCAGATACAACTGTTGCTTCGTTACCTATGCACGCCAATATCGCTAAGGCACATTCGCTGGGAACTGGCTTATCTCTGCCTTGGATTGTGACATCAGGTTCCACATGGTCTCCGCTGGCCCATCCGTAAGCCGAGTCACCGAGCGAGACAGTATAGTTGATAGAAGCCATTCCGATGCTAAGCTTCGGCTTACCATCATAGGTCGTTGAGTATCCTCGACTTGATACTGGCTGGACTACACCTTGAACGGCTATTGTAAGCAGCTTATCTTTATTCGTCTTCAGAATTGTGCTGCTCATTGTACCTGAATTTCTCGTCTTGATGCCCAGAAACGTGGCAAGGTTTGCATCTTTGTCAATCCGTGCTGTGATCTTTCTGAACTTGGTGGACAGAACTGGCGTTACGCCTATGCCCATACCCGAGATGTCGCTGGGCCCGCTGCAGACGACGGCCAATGTGGCTCCACCTTCGTAGTAGCCTTTCCCATAGTCCGTTTGAATGTCCTTCAACAGCACAAAATCGCCAAATCGCAATTCATCCAAGCCATAATCGCCTATGTCAGGCGGGTAGCATGTCTGAATGTGCCAGTTGCCTGAAAGGCTTGTCCCACCAGAACCTTGGCCAACGATCTCAGCAAGGATCTCTTTGACCACAGGCACCTCAAGTTTCCCATCAACTTCGCCAATATCCAGCTTCTCCAGAAGCTCAGGGGCCATGCCATGGGTTAGAACATCCTTGTAGCCTTCGATTTCAAGTCCTATTCCACAGGCCTTCACATGAAGATTATCTCCAATGGCCAGTTTGTCGAGAACACCATCCTCGAAGTGAATCAGAATATAAGTGCCAAACTTGCCTATGACAATCCCTTTCTCGCCCTTAGCCTCGCCGCTCAAGATCCTGACATCATTGCCTATTGCAGTGCAGTTCAAGTAACCCTGCTTCTGGGGATCCTCCCCCATGCCCTCCGTGGCCACTCCCATCGTCGCTCTGTCGCCGCATGCCCAGCCGAAAACCTTGTCTCCAACCCTCAGACTGTAGTTGATTCCACCAGTACCGATGGCCATCTTGGGCTTTCCATCCCAAGTAGTCGTATACATCCTCGCTGGTTGAGCCGGCGATACCTGGCCCTGAACTGCCAGCATCAGCATCTTTTCTTTATTCGTCCGAATCAAAGGTCATCAGAGGTAGGGAGGATCAGATAATATTTAACACTTTTCGACTTGAAATCAAGTGCTCGCGTTGCCCTCAGTTTGCAGAGGACAGCGTCATGGCTTGAGAGCCTCTTGAGAACACAAAGCAGAAAAAAGCCTAGGAATCGTGAAGACGTTTACTTCCCAAGTTTCTTCATTTTCTCCAAGAAGATCTCTACTTCTTCCTCTGTATTGTAGAAGTGCGGAGAAATTCTCACACCACCGACTCTTGAGCTAACAGAAACACTACTCGCAGCTAGGCTCTTGACGACATCGCCCGGATTAGGCAGTTTCACATTAACGAAGATACGCTGTCGTCCTCCACCGGAGTCTGAAGCTCGAAGCCGGACTCCAACAGACCATCGACTAAGAGAGTATCAAGCTTCCTTACATGCTTATCAATATCTCTTAACCCCTGATCCAGCAACACCCTCATGGAGTTTTCCACTGCGACATATGACAGGTCGCTTCTTGAGTATACCTCGAATCTGGCAATCCCTTCTCTAGGAGTAAACCGGTAGCGGGCATAGCCTTGTTCTGAATCCTCAAGCTGGGTTCTCTCCATGGAACTCCCGGTCAGATACACCGGCTGAAAGGAGTTGACATGTTCCTTGTTTATGTACATGAAGCCTCCGCTCATATACCAGTAGCCGCCGAGAAGCCACTTGTAGGTGCTTGTAGCAGCAAAGTCAACGCCAGCATCATCAATGTGCCAATCTAAGACTCCGAAAGACTGTGTCGCGTCAAGAGCTATGTATGCGCCATGCTGATGTGCAATCGCGGAAAGGGCCTTAAGATCGTAAAGCAGCCCGTTGAACCAAGCTGGATGGTCTAGGTAGACAACTGCAGTATTGTCATCTATGGCTTTCTCAAAGTCTTCTGTCTCAACAATGCCTTTTTTGCCCTTAATTATGCGGGTCTCGACTCCTCTCTTACGTTGATGGTTAACGACAACAGAGCCCATAGGAAAGAGAAGATCCGTCGTGACAATGTTGTCGCCTTTCCGAAGTGGCAGGAGGGAGAAGATCGTGTTAACGGCTGTCGTGCAATTGGGAACGCAGGCAATCTCCTCCTCTGTCGCCCCAATGACCTTAGCAAACAGCTTTTTGCTGCTAGCCTTCTTGTCGGCCCACTTCTGCATCGCGGTGCCGGTGCCGAAAGGTTCTCTCAGATCAGAAACCAGATCCTTCATATAGTCTTCCACAACCTTAATAGTTGACGCCGGTAGCAAACCCATTACGGCATTGTCGAAGTAGACCCTCTTCTTAGCCGCGGGGAATTCCTCTTTAAGCTTCATACAGAATCCTCTTTGACTCTACACCTGAAATGATAGTCATCCAATAAGCCTTTTGCGGTAACCCTGACAGGTTCCAAGTAAAAGCAAGCTATCGAACTGCTCCACCATTCTCAGATCAAGGCTGATCGATCTACGCAGCGGTTATGAAATGTCCTGCTAGAAGAAAACATCATCCTTTACGACACGCTTATCAATCCAGATACTCACCCGAAACATCTTCCTCTCTCAGCGTCATTGACGATCAAGAGTCTCTCTGCTTCGTAGTCGTGAAGTAGACGTGGTTCTTTTGGACGATAGGGCGAGCAGTCAAGACGTCGAGAGCCTCACCATTCATGACTTCTTCATCCACACTGCTTGCAACAACCTCACCGACAAAGAGCGTGTGATCCCCACATTCATGACTCTCTATAACCCTGCACTCCAAATGCCCAAAACATTCCTTAATACGCGGGGGCTTCACCTTCAAGCTGGGGATCGGAGTCAGCCCAGTCGCCGCGAACTTGTCTATGTCCCTTCCAGATTGCGAACCACAGAAGTCCACCTTCTTCTCAAGTATTATTGACGGGGTATTGACCACAAACTCTCCTGATTCCTTTATAAGTCTGTGGCTGTAACGCTGTGGAGCAACACCGATGCAGACCAAAGGTGGATTACTGCTTATCGGCATATACATGCCAAGGGTTATGATGTTAGGTTTCCCTTTGAAGTCAATGCAGGTAGCCATCACAACTACCCCCGCAGGACCGGGTTGAAGACGGTTTGATGCAGGCAATTCCTTCTTCATCTCATATCACGTATCCAAGACAAGCGTCCAACGAAGCATGCTATGATAAGTCAGAGTAAGCATTTATCTCTTTGTCCTACTGAACGAACTCTGCTTTCTGAACATCGGCTACCCGACTATGAGATAGATCAGGGAGTCATAATACTTTTGGCCGCTCCTCAAAAGAGATCGCATGGGAGAGGCGTATACTGGCCTTCAAAGGCACCAAGGCTTAGAGAGCCCTAAAATAACGACAACAGCTAGTTCCAGCCAGAAACCGAGATCAAGAGGCTTCCTTCTGACCGACAAACGATCGAGAAGCGCAGTACAAAGATGATCACGCTGAGAGCTGCCGAAAGAAAACATGTCAGTGCGAAGGACACAGCTAGGATCGCCATTGTTTAGGCTCCTGAACCGATCCAAGGTGAACTAGAGGTTCTTGACCGGAGTCTCGGAAAGCCATTTGTGAATCGTTGCCGACCTCAGTAGCTATGCTTCTAGGCGTAAGATCTGTGCAACAGCTTTATGATTTCAAGAGCTCATTCAAGAACAGAGAATTGATGTCCGAAAAGATAACCGTGACTTTCTATGCACTAGGTGACAGTCTCACGGTCGGCTACCAGTCACCTACGCCCGAGGCACCGTTCATTCATAACCGACCTTACACAGTTTACCTAGGTTCACTTGCTGAATCACTACTCAATGCACTACAACTCAACCATATCGAGGTCCTATTTGTGAACGCAGGTGTCAACGGAGACACCACCGAAGGCATGCTTTCAAGGTTCAGCCTAGATGTACCGCAAAAGAAGCCTAGCTATGTCATAGTATGGGGAGGGATCAATGACCTGTACTACGAGATAAAACCCGAAAAAGTCATGTACAATCTAGCGAAGCTCTGGCGAAAAGCAGAGGAAATAGGTGCAAAATGCATAGCATGCACTCTTGCACCGGTCGAAGACAACCCATCGATCAATGAGCTAGTTCGACAGACCAACCTCATGATTGTCGACAACTGTAAGGCCAATGACATGCTTTGTGTCGACATCTATTCAGCCCTAGTTGACAATGAAGGGAAGTTGGCGCATCGTTTTTCTAATGACACCTTGCACCTTACAACTGAAGGATACGAGGCTGTAGCCCAAGCCATATTTCAGGAAGCAATACGCAAGATACTTGAGAATCTAACTCTTAGCTCAAATCATCTGACAAGAAACGTCGAACATCTTGGACAATCGGAAACCACTCAAGCCGAAACAAGGAGAAAGAGCAATGATGCTTGCAAACAACCGCTTCACGGTCAAAGCCTTAAGTTCATTCAAAATAGTATCCATCCTGATAAGAACTCAACCGCATTGAATGAATGGATCAAAGGCACATTACAAAAGGGGATGACATGACCGCACAGGACTTTGAAAAGCTAGGAGTTTTTTATCTTGGACGACCCTACGACCTGAGCAAGAGTGCCCCGTTGGAAGGGCGAATCCTCTACAACTCAAAGGATCTTGTCACGCATGCAGTCTGCATCGGCATGACAGGAAGTGGGAAAACCGGACTTTGTTTGTGTATTCTTGAAGAAGCAGCAATTGATAACATCCCTTCTATAGTGATCGACCCCAAAGGTGACATAACAAACCTACTCTTAACTTTCCCCAATCTACGCGGCGAAGACTTTGCTCCTTGGGTAAACGAAGAGGATGCAACTAAAAAAGGGATTTCAGTACAAGACTACGCATCTCAACAAGCCGAACTGTGGAGAAAAGGGCTGTCCTCATGGGGTGAGGATGGCGCACGAATTAAGCGTTTACGAGAGAGTGCCGATTTCGTCATATACACTCCAGGGAGCAATGCTGGACTGCCAATATCTATTCTGAGGTCTTTCTCGGCTCCACAAACAAAAGTGGCTGAAGACAATGAGCTCCTGCAGGAACGCATCAGTACAACCGTAACAAGCCTGCTAGGGCTTGTAGGCATCGAAGCTGACCCAATGAGGTCAAAGGAGCACATTCTGATCTCTACAATCTTTAACAACGCCTGGAAACAGAGCCAAGACCTTAATCTGCCGAGCCTGATCCAACAAGTTCAAAGTCCAGCATTGAAACGTATCGGCGTGCTTGACCTAGAGTCCTTCTACCCCTCAAAGGAAAGGTTCACACTAGCCATGCAGCTGAACAACCTTCTGGCCGCTCCAGGCTTCCAGCTTTGGCTCGAAGGAGACTCTCTGAACATAGACAGCGTCCTTCACAACTCTATAGGCAAGCCCAAGATCTCGATCTTCTATATCGCACATCTTAACGACGCAGAACGCATGTTCTTCGTCTCTCTACTACTCAACGAGATAGTAGGCTGGATGCGCGCCCAGTCAGGCACAACAAGCCTCAGGACAATTCTATACATGGACGAAGTCTTTGGATACCTGCCTCCTACAGCGAATCCCCCTTCAAAGATGCCCATGCTCACCCTCCTGAAACAAGCGCGTGCATTTGGGCTAGGCATCGTTCTAGCCACGCAGAATCCTGTAGATCTGGACTACAAGGCTCTGTCAAACACAGGAACCTGGTTCATCGGGCGCCTACAAACTGAGCGCGACAAAATGCGGGTGCTAGAAGCATTGGAAGGAGTGACAATTAGTGCTCACAAGCAGTTCGACAGACCGACCATAGACAATACGCTTTCAGCATTGAAAAATCGAATCTTCCTAATGCACAACGTGCACGAAGACACCCCGGTGGTCTTCGAGACAAGATGGGCAATGTCGTACCTTCGGGGCCCACTGACAAGAGACCAGATCAAGGTTCTCATGGACCCTCAGAAAAGGCAGATGATGATGCCCCTGCCGGAGTTTCCAAGCAAGGTTAGTATGTCAACTACTCCCAGTAAGCCTAGGTTGTCAGCCGAGGCGTCACAAAGGCCAGTACTGCCTCCTGAAATACCTCAGTACTTCGTTCCGGTCAAAGAAGCTAGGCTACCAGCGGGCTCTGTGTCATACAGACCTATGATTCTCGGTGTTGCCCAAGTCCGCCTATTTGATTCAAAGAAAGGAATAGACGTTACTCGAGATGCGGCCTATCTTGTTCCTGTGACAAGCCACCCCGTACCGGTTGACTGGGAGAAATCGATTGCGCTGGACATGAAGCTGTCTGACTTGACACATATGCCTGCGGAGCCTGCCACTTTTTCTGAGCTTCCATCTGTGGCCTCAGAAAGCAGGAACTATGCTAGATGGCAAAGAGACTTTGGAAACTGGCTGCTAAAGACGCAGAAACTAGAGTTACGCAGAAGCCCAAGCCTAAACGAGCTATCCAGACCAGAAGAAGCAGAACGTGACTTCAGAATAAGGTTACAGCAAGTAGCCCGAGAAAAGCGGGATAGCCAAGTAGAAAACCTGAGACAGAAATACGCTTCTAGAGTTGCTCGACTAGACCTGGGAATTCACCGAGCACAAGAGGCCGTGGAAAGAGAAGCCCTCCAGACAAAAGAGAAGGAATATCAAACAGCTGTCTCGCTGGGAGCTACGATACTCGGATCATTCCTCGGGAGAAAATCGCTAGGAGGAGCAACGAGAACGGCCAGGGATGTTGGACGTACAATGAAGGAAAAACAAGATATAGCAGAAGCAGAAGCGGACCTCAAAGAGCTGCAGAAAGAACGTGCAGACCTAGAAGCACAATTCCAATCAGAGGTGCAAGGTCTAGATACCGCAAATACCTCCTTGACTGAGAATCTTGTAAAGTCAAGTTTCTAACGTTACACTTTTCTATAGGTGAAGTTTGCAACTGTTTGCTGGGGTGGCGTGTTGAGGCTGGACCCTGGCGTAAGGGGACTCTTCGGGAAGCTCCTCAAGAAAGGGCTGACGGTAACTCGCATTGCAGAGCTGTTCGACACCACGAGGCAGACCGTGCATAGATGGCTGAAACGGGCCAAGCATGTGGGCAGAGAGTACTACAAGGATAAGCCGAGGCAACCGAAACCAGGCAAGGTAACAGACGAGGTTGGATTATCCATCCTCGCGCTGAGAAACACGTTCAAATGGGGAACCGCGCGCATACAGCAGGGCCTCCTCGAGCTTCCAGGCTTCATCTTGGAGGCAACCCGCTGCGTGCAGGGAATCCGCCTGTCCAGGGAATCCATAAACAACGTCCTCGCGAGGCACGGCTTGAACGGGTACCCGCGCGACTACAAGCGGTGGAGGTTCTTCAGGGCGAAGGAGCCTGACGAGCTGTGGCAACTCGACTTCAAGGGCCCGTTTGCGGTTCAGGGCAAGAGGTACTGGTTCCTCGTATGCATCGACGATTACAGCAGGTTCCTGGTGCTGGCTGAGCAGTTTGACCATGAGCCGAGAACCGAGGAGGTGACGGCTCTGCTGGAGAGGCAGCGGAGGCATCCGAAGGCGATTCTGTCCGATCACGGCTCGCAGTTCAGGGAGCAGTGGAAGAAGTGGTGCAGGCGGAACGGCGTCGAGCCACATTACGCTCATCCATCTTATCCTCAGGACAAGGGCAAGGTGGAGCGGTGCATTCAAAGCCTGAACCGGGAGTTTGTCAACCACCTCAGGGAGTTTCCTGGATGGCTGAAGGGAAGGCTGCAGGAATATAGGGAGTGGTTCAACTACTCACGGTTCCACAGAGGAATAAAGACATTACCAGCAGACCTCTACGAGTGTAACGTTAGAAACTTGACATGACAAATCTCGACAGAATCACAATCCTTCCCATAAGAGCAAACATCTCTGTGCAGTTACTGGCATTGGCATGGAGCCCCAACTAGAATTCCAGTGACTGTCTCTCTCAAAGAGTTGCAGCCTTTGAGACCTTTTTCTCTGCTAGTGAGATCCCGAAGCATCGGGATTCCTTTCATATCCTGCAGCTCTTTATCAAAGAACCTGAATCTGCAGGATAGGGGCGCGGTTATGGCGTTAGGCTCGTTCGCATCCACAAATGCTGCCACCAGAATCACACTGGCCGGACTAGGCTGAATACGGTTTGAGCCAAGCAAATCAGGGTTCATTAGGCATTAAGCTTCGAAGACTCACAGGCAGAACACAGTATCATTAGCAAACCCACACATTCATATTTCCATCGTACTGAGTTCTGATCCCAGACCGCCTATGGTACAACGAAGAAGATGAATCAGCAGTTCATAACACTTTTAACGTGTCCCTTAGGAAAATCGAGTGGAAAAGGCGCTTGGCCCCTTTAAAAGATCTATCTGGCTTAGGCACAACTAGGAAAACAAGGACATCTACATCGCCCTCCGAACCTAGATCCCGAGGTTACCTCCAAGGCCACAGGTCTCGATCGATCTTAGGTAATCGATCGGATGAAGGCTATTGAAGAAGAGACCACCGACGACTCACAATCCCCCTACCCTTTCACGCTGGGCGAAGGACTCTTACTCAACTACGGCGCGGAAGCCTTAGACTTGTCTTATCTCGAAGCTAGCAAGTAAACAGAAAAATGAAGGAGGTATTCATCAAACTAGCAAAAAACGAAATTCAGCCCAGTATAGCTTTGATGTCAGCTTCAGGCGTTGTAATAGGCATTATGTTGAACTTCTTCACGAGCACTGAAAGAACATTAGGCGTTAGGAAAGCCGGGAGACTCGGTCCGATCCTTATGTTCCTAATGCCTAGATATAGAAGTGTGAGCAGTATGGCAACGGCTTTCTGCTCATACCACGAAAGCACTAGTGATAAAGGCAGCTTGTTCACTTCTACTCCGAAAGCTTTTGAAAGTGCTAAGGCTATCTGAATCGCAGAGTATGCATCGTTGCACTGTCCAACATCTAGCAGCCTAGGGATTCCGTCTATGTCTCCAAGGTCCTTGTCAAAGAATCTGAATTTTCCGCATGCAAGCGTCAGAACCACAGTGTCCCTGGGAGTCTTCTCAACGAACTGAGTGTAGTAGTTTCTGCCTGCCTTGGCTCCATCGCATCCTCCCACAAGGAAGAAGTGGCGAATGTCCCCTTTCTTCACAGCTTCAACGATCTTCAGCGCGATGCTCAGGACAGTATTCCTTCCATAGCCCACAGTGACCGTTTTTCCCCGTTGGTCTTCTTGGAAACCGGCCATCTCAAGAGCCTTTTGAACGATGGGAGCGAAGTTCTTATCGGCTATATGCGTGACACCTGGCCATCCAACAAGACCTGTTGTGAAGATATTGCCCTTATAAGAGTCCTGAGGCTGCTGTAGACAGTTGGTTGTCATGAGAATGGCACCAGGAAAGTCGGTGAACTCTCTTCTCTGGTTCTGCCAAGCCGTTCCGTAATGGCCGTAGAAGTGTGGATACTTCTTCAGCTCGGGATAGGCGTGAGCCGGTAGCATCTCACCATGAGTATAGACATAGATGCCTTTACCCTGGCTCTGCTTCAGAATCTCATGTAGGTCCTTAAGCTCATGTCCCGATACAAGAATAGCCTTGCCCTTCATGTGACCTAACGGGACCTTCGCGGGAACTGGATGTCCGTAGGTCGTGGTGTTAGCTTCGTCCAGCAGCTTCATGGCTCTAAGGTTCGTAGCGCCGGTCTCCAGTACCATTGCGACAAGTTGATCAGCACTCAGGCTGCTGTCTAAGGTCGCTGCTAGGGCTCTATGAATGAACTTCGGTATCTCGTCATCCTTGTAACCGAGAATATATGCATGGTCGGCATATGCTGCTAATCCTTTTATGCCAAATATGATGGTTTGTCGAAGGGATCTTATATCGGAATCCAGATTAGGATCTGCCATTACTCCCTTGTCTTGGGCCTGATCCACTAGGCCCTGCAGGGTGTTTGCAGGCTTGAATGTGGCTGGACCTTCTAGGTATTTCGAAGGTCCCATTACTCGGCTCATTTTCTTCTTCAGTTCTTCTCTCAGTGCCACTGCTCTTTGGATTAAGATGACAAATCTCTCTGGATCAAAATCGACGTTAGTCAGAGTCGAAAAGAGGGCTTCACAGGTGAACCGGTTTAATGCTTCATCCTTGGCGTTCCGGCTCCACGCTTCAACAGCAACTTGAGACAAGCCCTTCAAAGCGTATATCAGCAGGTCTTGTAATGCTCCGACTTCGGGGCTTTTGCCGCACACTCCGAAGCTGCTACAGGCCTTTTCTCCGGATGTCTGTTCACATTGATAACAGAACATTTCTTTTCCTCGCTTGTTAACTGAAGATTTCTTCATATGAAGAATTCTTCACATAAATAAAAGCCTATCTGTCCGCATGATGATATCTAACGTCCTCGTCCCCGAGAAAAAACAGGTCCTCACGCTTCGTTGACAGCGGCGAACTCTCTGCTTACTTCATATGCGTAATCGCTTTGGACGACATTCAAGGCAAAGCCATGGACAACATCCGATCGATCCGAATAGCATCCATGTCCGCAACAAGAATAGTTCAGTGAGAAATCACTGCGCTTCTCTGCTGAAGCTTACAAGAGCTTCGATTATGTCTTGAGAGCTGTGAGCTATCTTATAGTTCTCTAATGATTTGGACATCCTCTTGGCAGCATTATGAGTCATTTGGCGCTCAACACCCACCTACCGATCAGAAGCTCCATGTATCAGAGAAACTAGCCACATACTGGGAGAGCATCCTTCGGAAGCGGATCGTCCCCCAGTCCTATGTCATAGCGACGTTTATTAGTTTGAGATGTCCCGATTACTCAGAGAAGCTTCTAAACATGGTTACTCCGGAACACGATTTGCTGCAGTATTCTCTAACTGAGAGAGATCTCAGGGTACTTCAGATAATTGAAGAAGAAGACTTGGCAAGCTTTTCCTTTGGTGGCATTAGACGGCGACTTAGTATGCATCCTGAGTCGCTTTCAAGAGTGCTTACAAAGCTTGAGGACATGGATATACTGGAAAAGGGTTTTGAGGGTTATGTGGTAAAACCCAAGGCAAAGGGATTCTTCGGTTTTCATCCGTTGAAGGCTAGAGAATCTTCAGTTCATCTGCTCCAAACATTACTGCCTGTTGATGTCTCAAGAGAGGAAATAGTCGCTGAACTCAAAGGAACATGGTTCGGAATCCTGCGTTGGTTCGGCTGCGTTGAGAACGAAGATGAGATCACATTGAAGTGGATAACAGACGATGGTGAGGTGCAAGTAGATGCAAGACTCGGCGGCCAAGAACTGAATGTTGAGGCCGAGATACTTTCTGGCAATGAACAGAGAAAAGCTCTCGAGGCCTCGTATCAGCTCATAAGCCACTTATCGAAGATGTATTCGAGAACAGCAAGAAGCAAGCGAACGAATGAACATGCAAGTCCAGAATCACATTTTCAGTTGGCTTAGATGTGACCAATTCCCTAGAATTGTAATCAACAAATATGCGACTGCCCATCACTATCTACGGAAGTGTATGACAGTATTTTCTTCTTCATCAACGCTGAAATCCTTTTCCAATGAGCTCGTGGAACTGGTTGGAAAGGTAGCGCCATCCGTGGTAAACATAAGTAATCAGAGCGGCAGAGGAACAGGAGTAATATGGAGCGCAGACGGCTATGTGCTTACCTGCAGCCATGTTGTAGGCAGAAGTAGCACAGTAACAATCGGCCTCTCCGATGGCAGGACCTTTGAAGCAAAGGTCGTAGGACAAGACCAGAACTACGATGTTGCGGCCTTGAAGGCCGATGCAACCGGGTTGAAGCCCGTGGAACCGGGGGATTCTGAGAATCTGAAGGTAGGTCAACTAGTAGTTGCCTTAGCAAACCCATATGGCAGAAGGCCCAGTGCAACCTCAGGAATGATAACCAGCATGATGGGGTCCAGGGGCAGATTTGAAGGAATGCCAAGAGGAAACACCATAGTAACAGATGCTCTCGTGAACCCAGGGTACTCCGGGGGTCCCTTGATCGATGTCCAAGGCAAAATGATAGGAATGAGCTCAGCCTACATGCAGAACAGAGGCTTAGCGATACCTGTGAACACCATAAGAAGTGTAGCCGAGCTCCTCATAAGCGAAGGCAAAATCACCCGAGCATACCTAGGAATCTCATTCAACGCCATCCAGCTCCCAACGGACATCTCAGCCCTAGAAGAAGTGGGACAGGATGCAGGCATCATGGTACTCTCCGTCGAGAGAGACAGCCCAGCTAAGAGGGCTGGTGTCGCTCTAGGCGATATCATCCTGAAAATAGACGACAAACGAGTAACAGACACATTAGACCTGCAGAGGCTGCTCACAAAAGAAGTCATCGGAAAAGACATCAAGCTGAGAATCCTAAGAGCAGAAAAGCCATTGGAGCTTGTCATCACTCCAATCGAAGAGAAAGACTGAGATCGGCCAACTAAAGACTTTTCAGCCCCTCACTCGAACAATCCATAACTACCGACCGGTTCAAAAGCCCCTTTATAAACAAAAAGCAGGGCCTTCCGCGAATATTCTCCTCTCAGATCGTAGCAAAACAGATCTACTCCTAGGCTCAGGCGCACCACTCAAGTCTTCACAGAAGCTTGAGACACTTCACGATCGAACATGAGAAAGACTAACAAGCTCAGCATATACTCGCGACCCTTCAAATCAGCCCTTCATATACCACATGGGACAGGTCAGTTCACATACAAGACCCAACGGCGATACTTCAGACACATGGAATCCGTTTATATATCCCCTATAGTTATGAGGGCCTCCACACACAGAACCCCCATAGCGAATCCACAGAACAAAACCACACTCAGTGCCGGGCAGAGAGGTACCTCTATAAATGAAACGGGCTCAAGCGTATCTAAGCAAAAAGAGAAAGAAGAGAACATATCAACCTGTTCAAACCTAGGGCTCCCTACAGCAGCACGGCAACCCGCTGGTGTCCAAGATCAAGCAAAACAGCTCTAAGGCTCAGATCCCCCAAATCAGTGTTCAGCATCGAGGCCAGAAGAATAGAACAAAGAAAGACACCAAGAACCACGAGCAACAAGAGGCAGAGCCTCCTCAACCCGTTCACCTAACCAGACCGACCCTTCCGAGCAATCACGTATGTCTGCCAAACAAGCAAAAATCCTTTCAGGTCATGCATCAGAACTCGCAGCGAATAATCCGAGAATCACGAAGACAAAAAGAAGGTGGAAAGAGCAATA
>Ga0315296_10000906_pt1 | contig 26289 bp, 33 predicted proteins | sample YL17G14_18_MG_FD_203921 | JGI IMG/M metagenome (GOLD analysis project Ga0315296, IMG submission 203921) | Sediment microbial communities from Yellowstone Lake, YNP, Wyoming, USA - YL17G14_18 | ecosystem: Environmental > Aquatic > Freshwater > Lake > Sediment | place: USA: Wyoming | collected... | reverse complement strand
GCCCCATTAGTCTAAAGGGCATCATTATCTCGCCAAAGTATCTCTGGGCGTGAACAAGCAAGTCGTCAATTTCGTCATCGTACGTCCCCCCGGCCATGTGCGAACCAAAGAAGTCACATGGAAACAATATCTTGTCCTCTTGTAGATATGTGAACATTGTCTCAGGCCAGTGAAGCATCGGCGCCTCAATGAACCTCAAAGTCTTGTCACCAAGACTAATGGTTTCCTGATCGCGAACTGCCTTTATTCGCTCTTCCGGCACATTGTAGAATGCCTTGGCCATCCTAGCTCCTTGAGTCGACGTCACGAGCTTAGCTTGGCTGTTAATTCCCATAATGAATGGGATGGCGCCAGCGTGATCGGGTTCAGCGTGGTTCATTATAACATAATCGATTTTCTCTGGGTCTGTGATTTTTCTGATTTTTTCCTCAAGTTCTCTCTCAAAACCTGGGTTTACAGTGTCGACGAGCGCTTTCTTGCTGTCACCGATTATGAGGTATGAATTGTAGCTTGTGCCTTTAGGAAGTGGAATTAAAGCGTCGAAAAGCCTGCGGTTCCAGTCTTTGATGCCTACCCAGTAGACTTTATTCGAAAGTTCAGTTACACTTCGCCAGCTCATTTTTTCATCTCGATTTACACTTACGTTTTTGACTCATGCGATATTCATGCGCTTACTGCAGTCAGCACTTACATAACTGGCTGCTAAGGAAACAAGTCCTTTCTCCTTGATCTTATTAACATTTTTGCGCTTGCCTTATCCGACCGTGGATAATCATAGCCTCGGACAATGGCGGCAGGTATGCCTTCCTTCGCCTGTCCAATGACTAGTTCAGCCGCAGACGCAAGCTCATCTGCTATGGCGGTTTGCTTTACTCGAAGAACGTATCCGAACAGGTCTGTTTCGCCTCTTCTGTCTCGAATGGGATTAATGCCCGCGACGCCGACAGCGATGTTGATTTCGCCCATTCTGAAAGGACGCCCATGAGTATCTGATATTATGACTGCCACGTTCTTTCCAGTTAGCTTCTGGATTCCTTTGCGTATAGCCCGTGCTGAGCGGTCGGGGTTCTTGGGCAAGGATGCAACTATTCTGCCACCTGTAACATTCGATTGGTCCACTCCTGCGTTTGCACAAACAAAACCGTGATGGGTTTCAGCAATCAAGCGACCCTCACTCATACGCCTTATCGCCCTTGACTCACGTAGGATTACCTCTACGAGCGCTGGGTCTTTATCAAGCCTCTTTGCAAGGGTTTCCGCGAATCTCGAAGGCACAACATCATCTAGGTCGTATACGCAGCCCTCAGCTTTTGAGACAGCGACATGGGTAACGACGATTACATCACTGTCTATTAACGGAGTGCCCTGTTTTTGGGCTGCGGTGCTTATGAGCTGGGCTAGTCTGTCACCCTTCTTGATTAGGGGCAATCCTTCTACGGGTAACACTTGAATCGTGTTCATGGCGTTAGCCTCGCCTCTGAGGAATTTGGACTGTTGAATCAAGCATATAACGAAACCGATTGCAGTCCAACGCACTATCCTGTTCTTCTCAATGTGTGCTCTGCTTTTTTCCAGTCCTGAACGGTGTTGATGTTAAGAAATGTGACCAGTTTTGGGTCATACTGCTGTAGCACTAGTGTAGAAACATAACGGATTCCATGCAAATGCGAGATCATTCCGAGCATGTCGCGTTTGCCTTCCTCCATGGCTGCTTTGGCTGCGCTGACAGCGGATCTCACGTTGTAGACAGCCTGAAGAGGCTCGATCTTGCCATCTGGCCAGCGAGGAATGGCAGCGTTCTTGCTAACGCAGAGGTCTAGCAATAGAGCGGCGATCTCTGCAGAAACAAAAGCTGCATCGCATGGAAGCAACAACGCATGCTCAGTCTTCACGCTTTCGAAGCCTGTTAAAGCCCCAATCAATGGGCTATGATCATTGTATTTGTCAACGACGGTTTGAGCCTGCGTGCCTATCGCGCGTGAAAGCTGATCCTGCTGAGCTTCTGAGCTAGCGACTACAACTGTTTCATTCGCAAGGCGGGCAACGCGGTCCAACACATGGACGATCAGTGGCTTGCATGCTAGTTCCTTTAGGCATTTGTCTTGGCCGAATCGTTTGGAGAGACCGCCCGCGAGGATAATCAATGCTCTGCTCAAGAAAGCGCCCTTGCATCTGATGTTGCACAGTGCTGGATTTTACCGTTAAGGAGGGCTATTAAGTGCGAGGGTGACGCCTCGTCGCCATTGCAGCTGCATACACGGCGGCAGCTATGACTATGATGCCAACTACGACGAAGAAGACCGCGCCAAGAGCTTGCCATGACATCGAAGAAGTCAACACTATGTAGAAGGCTAAGCCTGCGAAGATTAGGATGAATCCGCCTATTAATGGTCCTATAAACGCAGACTCACGTTTCTCGTATCGTTCCTCTTTTTCTCGTTCTTCGTGCTTCTCGCCTTTCTCTTCCTTCTCATGTTTCTCTTCCTTTTCGACTCTGACATGCGCAGGCGGTGTCGGTGCCGGGGCGAGAGCTTCAGCTTTTTCCACTTTCAACGATGCGCCACACTTTGGGCAGAAGTTCATGTCTTCACGGGTTTTTGTGCCACATTTTGGACAGTATGCCATAGTGTTTTTCACGCGTCCTCGCTTTATCATTTAGATAAGTATATTGGTATTTAAAACATACACCCGAAACTGTTAAGAAAATAAACGTTATATGCTTTGACCACAGAATATGTGAAACCAAGGGTGGACAAATTGACTGAAAGCTACGGAACCATTTCGTATGCCTACAAGTATAGAGAAAGTTTGATTGGCGCGGTTTCAGCTGGGTTTTTCCTCGTTCTACTAGGCGCATTGTTTATTATAACGCCTGGGCTTTTCGGCAGAGCGATAGATTTCTTCGAAGACTTTGGATCAGTCGTCGTGCCGAATACCACAATCAGTCTCTTTGCACCTCTACACCCTCTAAGTCACAGGTTAGTCTACACTGCTACGGAGCAGTTCTGTTTTGCCTTCGGAGTGTTCCAAGTAGTAATCTTGGCGCTAAAGTTTGCCTCGCGCTCCTCAACGAGCAAGAAGGCTGACACGATCGGAAACCTAGTCTTCTGGCTAGGCGCGGGGTACTTGGTACGCATGCTTCTGTTAGAGTCTACGAGGTGGACATCAATGACAACATGGTTCGTGTTCTGGGCAGCTATCATAACGCTCATCGGTGTAACCCTTGTAATAAGAGCTGTAATCCTTGTGACCACAATCCCAAGACGAATGATCTAAGCATCTAGACAGGAACCGCACGAACTCGTTGAGTGTCCGAAAGCTAGCTGATGTTAGCTGCAGCCTTGGCGTGTAAAATGATGCTACTCTATGATTATGCGTTCTGGAAACGTATAGATATTCATGCGTTGACCTCTAACGAAACCAATCAGAGTTACTCCTGCTTGTTTAGCAACATCGATTCCTGAGTCAATCGCCGCGGCCAAGGAAGATACAACTGGAATACACATTCTGGCAGCCTTCAAAACAATATCCCCAGAAAGGCGACCACTGGAAGCCAAGAAACATTGGGAAAGATCGCCTCTCCTCAATGCGTGGAATCCGATAACCTTGTCAACTGCATTGTGGCGTCCAACATCCTCCGCATAAGTTATCAGGTTACCGTCAGCGGTGTATAGTGCCGCCACATGGACACCGCCGGTTCTGCGAAAGATCTCGGCAATAGTATTCAGCCGCCTTGTGGATTCTGAAACGACTTCAGCTCTAACCCTGAAGTCTAGCTGTAACTTGTTAAGACCGATTCTGTCAATCAGCTTGGATAATGGCCAATAATCAGGTGACCCACAGGTTGTTGGAACAAGTCTGGCAAATGGTTGTGAGGATCTGATTCGCTTCTGCAAATCAACTCTGCTCTTCAACTCCACTTGACATTTTCCTCTTCTTTCAAGGCTGATCTCGCTTATCTCCTTGGCAGACTTCAACAAGCCTTCGGAGAGCAAATGTCCAACGGTCAGTTCCTTTAGTGACGTTGGGCAACAGAGGATTGTAATGTAATGAACGCGGTTTAGGAAAATGTGCAGTGGTCTCTCTTCGGCGACAGAGTCTCGTCGGCGCTCAAGCTTGTGATCCCTTATGTCTACGCGCGAAACCTGTACCTCAACCATATTTGAGCCTGAACCACCGGAATTTTCAATTCTTCATCTCAGAGATGACAAACTTCACGATTTCCTCGGCAATGTTGACGGGCGCAACTGTCTGAAGCCCTCTCCATCCGGGCTGGCTGTTGAGTTCAATGATGACAGGGCCATCATCACTCTCAAGAATGTCGACCCCAGCTATTTTGCACCCAAGGATTTCAGCTGCCTCAACAGCCAGTCTCTCCATCTCTTCAGAGTGATTTAATGCAACAGGTTTGGCTCCAAGGCTCACATTGGTTTTCCAGTTACGAGCCACTCTGCGCATTGCTGCTACGACCTTGTTGCCTATGACAAAGGCCCGAATGTCAGAGTCACCGTGAGGAATGAATCTTTGCAGGTAAAGAACGCCGTGATAGAAGAGTATGGCGCGGAACAGTCGCTCAGCTACGTCAGGGTCTGAGACTCTTGCTGATCCAATCCCTCTTGAGCCGAATAGGGGTTTAATTACGATGTCTCCGCCCAAGTCGTTGAAGCCCTGTTTTGCTTCTTCAAGGTTCTCTGTTGCAATGGTCTGGGGCACCGGCAAGCCATGTTCCTCAAAGAGTGCGAGGGTGTGGTATTTGTCAACGGATCTCTCGATGGACAGAGGCGGGTTAATTATGAGCATGCCCAGGCGTTGAAGTCTATGGAGGACGTCCATACGGTAGATTATTTCTTCTAATGAGCCGCGGCCAATTGGGCGGATTATCAATGCGTTGAGGTCCGCTATAAGGTTGGTTTCCTTGAGGGCGACTTCGGGTTTCATGTTTACCCTTGCTGCTAGGTCTCGGAAACCTAGGAGAGTGTAAGGGATGTTGTTCTTTTCCAGTGCTCGGCGGAGCTGTGTTGAACACCATGCATCTCGATTTCTTGTTATTATACCTATTTTCATTGCTTCTCGTTCCTTTGTGGAGCTGGGTGATGGAAAGTATTGTGACCGGTTGCTTTAGAGTTTACTCGTTGTTGATCAGGTCTGTGAGAATCGCCGATATGCCTCACTACGCCCCGAGGAATATTTATAGGACACGCGTTGCATAGTTAACTTGCATATGTCCTACCAGGGACATAATGTATAGCTGTCCAACAGAACTACAGGTTGCTTCGCAACATGCAATGCCCTCACCTAATACTTGAGGAAGGAAGCAAAGTGTGCCGAAGAATGTTAGAAGAGGGGCTGGACAGCGAGGTCACGGAATTCGATATCGAGCATTACTGTAGAGACAATCCGACATGTTGTTACTACTTCCGGGCGTTTTCCAAAACCTCGGAACGCGATGATGCGACCCTAAAGAAGAGTAGAATAAACCGCGTCATTGCAGCTGTCTCACAAAGCGTTTAAGCTGAAACGCATTGTCGATCATCTCTGTCAGATCCAACTGCAGAAATGCGCCTTGACTATTGAAGTATGGCTCACCTTTTCTTGAGAAAATCGTTAGGATTCGACCACCATGGCTAGTCTTGAACCCAGCGTCAGCCGGCTCATGGCCTCTAATCAACACTCTAACATTCACTAATTTGAGGAAACCTTCGGTCACGTCTTGTCCAAAGAGTTTTCCTGCGCCTCGAGGGGAAGGGAGGGTTCCTTTCAAGCTTTCCTGCGGGTCGCTCCAAAGTATCTCCTCAAGGTGGCTTTCCTGCGGGTGTTTAGTGTGTGCATAGGCTACGTCGTCGATCGACTTAGCCTTACTTGGTACTCCTCCATGTAATAGGATGCATGAGTTCTTGACCAAAACTGCGTTATAAAGCAGGCTGAAAAGCTGCTTGAGTTTGGCGTAAGCCTCAGTTGATTTCTCTCCAAACTTATCGTATAACTGCATGGGCAGATCGTGGGGAGAAGCCTGTAAGTCATCTGGACCTTCATGGTTTCCGCGCAGAAGGATCACATGTTCAGGAAAACTTACCTTCAGCGACATGACAACGTAGTAAACTTCTGGTGATAATGCCCCTCTGTCTCCGTAATCGCCGAGGAAAATTAGTCGCGAATGCTCACCGCGTTCTGCTTTTCGGGTAAATTCGCTGACGCTCAGAATTTGGGCTAAGGTCTCGAGATCGCCGTGGAGGTCGCCGACTACTATTGCCTCACCTTCAGCCGGCACCTCTATTAAGCGACCCACAGTTCGCATGTTCCCAACCTGCTTAGGTTCATTATGCAGCAAGCTAACAATCCTATCTGTCAATCGTGAAAACTCGTTGAGGCTTGCTTCCAGCGATTCCCGCGCCAGTCTCTGCACGTCTTTGTTCAGATCCACGATGGCCGCACCTTGTGAAATTGTTTTTATAACCGCCCACAGTATTAATCCTTCTTTAAATCCGTGGCAATGGCGACTTCTGCTTGGCTGCTGGAAAACGTCTCATGTCTCAGGCTGTCGTAGAATGGCTTTTGGAAAAGGAAGATTCCCCGATTCGCTATTTTACCCTTAGAGACTTGCTGGGCAAGGACGAAGCTGATCCGGAAGTTCGGCAGGTCAGAAGAGCAATCCCGAATTCCGAAATTGCGGGCAAGGTATTCTCGAAGCAAAGTGCAGAAGGTTACTGGGAAAGCCGCGGCAATCCCTATCATCCCAAGTACAAATCAACCTACTGGCAGGTCATGATATTGGGACACTTGGGAATGGACAGGAGTGACAGAAGAGTCCACAAAGCGTTCGAGTTTGTGTTCAAGCTCCAACTGAGTGAGGGCGGGTTCTCGTCACAAACACGCGAAACAGCTCTAGAGGAATATGAATGGATGCGAACCCGAACGGCTCTTAAGGAGAAGTTGCAGCCTGAAGCAGATGCGTGGGCTCAATCACTTGTCAGAGAACATCAATACTCGTGCTTAACGGGCAATCTTTGCGCAGCTATGTTGCGAGCGGGGTATTGGGGAGATCCACGACTCTCGAAGGCGTTGAACTGGCTGGTGAAAGTTCAGAACGTCGACGGTGGCTGGCTCTGCCCCTACTGGAAAGCCCATGTCAAAGATACACACGGCTGTTTCTACGGAACGATTTGTCCATTAGAAGCCTTTTCGCAGGTTCCGCAAGCTGAACGCTCAACCGAAATGAAACGAGCCATCGAGCGAGGCGCCGAGTTTATCCTGATGCATCGCCTTTACAAGGCGGACCATCACGACTTCAAAGTGATAAACAGGCATTGGATGCGATTCGGTTTTCCATGGTTCTACGGATACGACGTATTGCGAGGATTATCAGTTCTCACAAACCTCGGCTGCATTAACGATGACCGTCTGGGCGACGCGGTAAAGCTAATGATTCAAAAGCGCCAGCCAGACGGAAAATGGCTACTTGAGACAGCTCCAACTGGAAGAATGCAAGCCAACATTGAAACTGTTGGTAAGCCTAGCAAGTGGATAACCTTAAACGCTTTAAGGGTGTTGAAAAGACTTCAGAAAACCAGAAACAAGCAGCTGAAGGAGGCTTTGTCTGCTCATGAGTGCGCCTAAACTTGGTTTTGAGGAGAGTCTTCTCACGAATGTTGTCCTCAAAGAGCTCTGTTCAGGGTGCGGTGCATGTGTGCTTGTCTGTCCTTTTGCTTGTTTAGAATATTCCGAAGAGAAACCCAATCTAGTCAAGAAGTGCGAGATGTGCGGCATCTGCCCTCGCGTCTGTCCCAGATTCGAGTTCTCTCAGGAAGCCATGGAACGGCTGGCGTTTGAGAGAGAGAGTCAGCCTAACGAGGAGTTTGGGATCTTCAGACGCTTAGTAATTGCCCAAGCCACGGACGATGCCGTACTTCGCGTCTGTCAAGATGGCGGCGTGGTTTCAGCTCTTCTTGCATACGCACTTGACAACGGAGTAGTCGACTCGGCTATCGTTTCAGATATGAATAAAGAGAAGCCGTGGTTTCCCATGCCACAGTTAATATCAGCCTCACAGGATATTCTCCGATGCGCTGGAACCAAGTACACATACTCGCCTAGCCTACTCGCTTTGCAGCAGGCAGTCCAGCAGCAGAAGAAGAGCGTAGCCTTTGTTGGCACACCTTGCCAGATACAATCCCTGCGCAAGATCGAGGCTTTTCCACTGAAAAAGTACTCTAGCATTACTAGGTTCACAATTGGATTAATGTGTACAGAAAGCTTCGTCTATGAGGGACTATTGAAAAACCATGTTGAAAAGGTCTTAGGTGTCAGCCTGAATGATGTTGCGAAAATGAACATCAAGGGCAAGATCCTGATCTCGACAAAGTCTGGTCAGATAATGGAAATGCCTTTGCGCGAAGCAAAGCAATATACTCGCAAGGGCTGTCTTCCTTGCACGGATTTCTCAGCAGAACTTGCCGATATTTCAGTTGGCGGGTTAGGACTGAATGGTTGGACCTTCACAATACTGCGCAGCAAGAAAGGAGAAGAAATCTTCGACGATGCTGAAAAAGCTGGAGCTGTCCGAACCCGATCGGTCGGGGAAGAGAAACTCGCTTCTGACTTGTTGCTCAAGCTGTCAACACGAAAGAAAAAGAGACTTTGATTGAGCCCAATCTACGCGGTTAGAACAATCTGCACGCTCTTACGGGTCAATTGAGCGATTTTTCCTTCTAATTCTTTTCTCAGATATTCTGTTCTTTCCTTCAGTTTCATCTGGTCGCTTTTCAAAGCCTTGCTCCGAACTGTCGTGAACTCATATTCCTTTTGAAGCGTCTCAAGCTTCTCTTGGAGTTGCATCAATTCACTTTGAAGAGTTCTCGTGGCTTCTGAGGACAAGAGTTGTCTCCTTTGAGCCAATGCTTCCTGCCCATTCTTCTGCAGTTGATCCAACGAGTTCTTGCTGAGTACGGCGTTGGTTTGGTCTTGGGCTTTCCGAAGTCTTGTTGCCTTCAGTTTTAGTTTGCCTTGAGTCATTGTAGAGTCAAGCTTCTTGAGGATACTTTTGAGAGTGGAATAGCCGTTGTCTTCGGCTGTCAAAGCCGTCAGTGGATCTTCGAGATATTCCTCAAGCTTGCGGATTTCGTCGGGAGGCACGGCAACTTCTCCAGATCTTGAGAGGCTTTGGAGCTTATAGAATGGCTTCTGCAAATAGCGAAGATCATGCTTGACCTCCGCTCTTAGCTCGTCAACTCTTTGATCTGACTTGGCCAGTTCGTGAAATTCACTTTTTGAGCTCACAAGAAGGAGCTTCTCTTTTGTTTCAGTGATCTCCTTCTCCAGTGACAGCATTTTTTCCTCTGTTTGTCTCAGACTCTCGTCGTTCTGCTTAGTCCCGTCCAATGTCTGTGCCAGTTTGTCAACGTTCGAATATGCATCGTCAACTGTCTTAACCACGGCATATTTTGAGTTCAGAAAACCGCGCATCTCTTTGGATATGTCATAAAGTCGCTTGATGAAAACGTCAAGCCTTCTTCGGTCGAAAATGAAGTATGGCGAAATGTATGGATACGCACTTCTCCTCAGCTGATCAACGCTGGCGCAGGTTCTCTCCAAATCATCGCAGAGAACGCGGACACTTTCATACTGAGGACTATCTGAGATCTTGAGCGCGTTGAGTGTACCAATTAAGCCCTCTGCGAACTTGTTAGCATTCCTGGCAAATCGATGGGTCTTCGGATTGCTCTTGTCCATTTCGCTCTGACTATTCTGTAAGATTTTCCGGCTGCTATCCGTAGCGTCATCTATGCGCTCCTTGATTTCCTTAAGTAGATTTCGAGCTTTTCCATGGAGCGGCTCGATGAGAGCCTCAGTATCTTTGCTTAGCCACTGCTTGACTTCAAGGAGCCTTATCTGGGTCTGTGACATGAGGGACTCTCATCTCAAGATAATATTCATCACTATTTAATCTCTCGCCGTCTAGATATGAACCGCTACGGTCTGTAACCTTCAAGGATGGCGATGGCTAGAACAGCAGATGTTATGTCTGCAGTGGTCCCCGGGTTCAGTTTATGGTCAGCGTCATGCAGTTTCCTGTCAAGCGTGAGGAGCTGGCTTCTGCCCTCTCGACTTGTCAGACCGCCAGCATCCAGGGCTTTTGCAGCCTCGTTGGATGCCCACTCGGCTTCTTGTTTGCCGGCTTTTCTTGCGATAAGAGTGTCAGGTACTTCGGACAGGATTCTTAGGAATGTGTGAACGGATGTCGTGTTTATGTCTCCGGTCTTGTTGATGAGGCGTCTGAAATAGGGGTAACCGATGTCAAAGGTGACGTGAAAGTTGTTGACCCATTCTGCTGATATGGAGTCCCAAGGCGCTGAAATCTTGAATACTTCGTAGAGACTTGTGCCTTGAGCTAGAATTTTCTGCTTAGACTTCGCATCGGTGACGTCAAGTCTAGGAGCTTTGCCCAGTCCTCCTGGTTGAGCCATACTTATTGCGTCGTAGACATTCACTGCATCTCTAGGGGTTGTGGACTTGACGACTGATTTCAGGTCAATCCTGAGGGCATCAGCAGAGAATGGTGTTTTCTTGCTCATAGTTAAGCCAGCGGCTACTGCCATAGGAGACAGCAAGAGGATCGAGCCCAGCAATGTATTCTTGTCGCGCTGCCACGCCCTAACATCCTTAACAGCGTTCTTGACGACTTTTCCAATGCCAATTCGATTCAAAACAACCTTCTTCTGAGACACGTGGACACCCATCTGAGCAGCACGCCGGAAATGCGAAGGCAATGCAACAGCAGAAGCCAGAAAGTGCTCATACCTCGTCTCTGCAAAGTCCGCAGTTCTATGAACGTTACCCGGCTTTGGGTAAGCACTCACTTCTAATAGAATGGCTAAATCCAAGCATCGGGAAACATAGTCAGGAATTTCATCCAACTCAAGAGATCTCAGAAGTTTCACCGCTGTAAGCTATTTGGTACTCCTAGTAATCAGGATGAAAAATCTTATTAGGATTGTGTAAAAGACTACACAGCAAGCTAGAAACGTACACTGAGTGTTTAGAATGAAGCTATCAACGATTGACATTGCACTAGTTGCCATTTTTGCAGCTTTCCAAGCTCTTCTGTCGGTTTTTCCATTCACTTTAACGGTCGGCGTCTCAGGACAAATAACTCTTGGAGTAATAGGCGGACCTCTAATGGGAATTCTCTTAGGACCGATCGTGGGCAGCCTAGCTGCTCTGATAGGGTCCGCTGTCGGGGTCTTGCTTAATCCTGGAGGTGCTCTATTCGGCGCTTTTTCGATCATACCGCCATTCATTGGAGCATTTAGCGCAGGTTGCATGAAAATCAGAAGAGGATACGTGGCCGGCGCAGTGATGCTTGGCTCGCTCATTGTCTTCTATGCCCATCCTTCTGGCCGCGAAGCCTACTTCTACCCATGGCTTCACATAATCGCCATCTTTGTAGCTTTTTCTCCATTGGCCTATTTCGCAGGCTCAACTTTCAGATCATCTCGAATTCTCAAACCCGTATTTGGCATTGTGGTAGCAGCTTTCATCGGAATTCTGGCCGATCACATTAGTGGCAGTGCGTTGGCCATATGGTATTTCTCGCCGGCACTAGCAGCGCCCATATGGAACTCGATCTTGCTTATTTATCCCATTGAAAGACTTGTCGCAGTGGGTCTAGCGTCTGCTATCACGATACCAGCCTACTCTAGCTTGAAGAAAGCGAAGCTTCTTGATTTCCGAGACAAGACTTAAGATGCTACCGCGCCAAATCCTCTTTAGTGATGAAATTTGGACAAGGAATTACATCCTTATGTAGTATTTCTTCCATCCGAACAGAAGACGAAGATATTGAACGCTATTTTCGGTTCAAAAGCTGCTGTCAACATACTGAAGTTCTCGTTGGGACAAAGGGTCTCGTCCACGATCTTTCAAAGAGACCTTTTAGGCAAACTAGACTATTCTAATAAGACCATCATTGAGACTTTGAAGTCGCTTACGCGCCTCGGCATACTTCACGAGGAAATGCAGAAAATTGCGAAGGAAGGCCGCACGGTGTGGGTCAAAGCGTATCAGCTGTCCGATGCAGGCAAATGGTTCGCTTTGTTACTGGCCGAGAAAGGCGACCTATCTGCCCTTGAGAAAGCAGATATACTGCAGAACGCTTTCAGAGGCTACGTAAGATGGGTGAAAAACCTTTCAGAGGATCTTCACGTAAACAAGCAAACTCTGAAAAAAATCTTCAGTGAAGAGATGAAATAGGCACCTTTAACGTTGAGTCAACGGTTTTTGGGTCTGTTCTTCTGTTTGTTTGAAGAGTGTGAGTAGGAACACCAAGTTTTCAGTCGCTTCAATCGCGTGTGGCAACTGCGCAGGTATGTAAAACCATGCGTTGGGCTTTGCTTGATAAGTCTTGTTAGCGAGGATTACGTTGCCATTGCCATTCAACACGTGTATTATTGCTGGAAAACTCGACTTGTGAGTTGAAATCGATTGCCCAGCTGACATGCAGAATAGGCTGACTTCTCTGCTCTTCATTTTGACAAGCGTTTTGCTTACTATACCATCCCGGGCGAATTCGATCATGCTTTCAAGATCAGCATACGCGCCTTTGGCGAAATCTTTCATACCGTTAGGCTCCTCTGAGACAGATTCCATTGCTGGTCTTTTATGTTTACTGTCGCTCAAATTCCACCAAAGCCGCGTTTCTGGAAACATGTATCTAAGAGAGAATGCATGACTCTTGCTTGCGGTAGCTGTGGGAGAACCATGAAAGCGCGTGAAGGCGATCTCGTAGAAACGATTGAGGGTAACATATTCGACGTCAAGGGACTAGTTCATCCGCTTGACAGAGTGATTGCCTTCATACGTTTCACGCCAGACCTGAATGGAGAGAGAAGAAGAGGAGAAACACGCTACAGAAAAGTCTACGCATTGCACGAACGATACGAGCTGTTGAGAAGGACCTTCCCGCAGTATCTCGTATTCGATCCAGCTTTCAGCCAATGGCTGTGTGAAGTGCCAACTGACATAGTGAAACAGCATTATGAGCCTTCAGCTTATTTGAGCCAACTGCGACGCAAGGGCATTCATGACGAACTGGAGAAGCAAGCACTTGAGCTGGCGCAGTTGTTGCATGCGGAATCAGGAGTAGGCTGGGGCGCATTAGGTATTTCGGGTTCGCTTCTCGTGGGTTTGCACACGTCGAAATCTGACATAGATCTCATCGTGTACGGTTCGCAGAATTGCCGCAGGGTCTACAACACGCTGAGGTCTCTGGTTCGGAGCAAGACGAGCGGCTTGAAGTCCTACAAGAAGCGAGACCTAGAGAGACTGTTCGATTTTCGTTCGAAAGACACGATGATGGGGTTCGAAGATTTTGTTCGAACCGAGTCTCGCAAGCTCTTGCAGGGTGACTTCCATGAAAGAGATTACTTCATTCGCTGCGTCAAAGCCTGGGACGAAATGCCTGAGACATATGGGGCAGTCCAATACAAACCAGTTGGAGAGGCAAGAGTGCGGGCCACTGTGATCGGCGATTCCGAGATGATTTTCACTCCGTGCATTTATCGGATCGATGGTGTGCAAGTTCTTGAGGGCAACAACTCCAACTCTATTCGGGAAATCGCGTCCTTCAGGGGACGATTCTGCGAGCAGGCACGAAATGGAGAGGAAGTTATTGCTTCCGGCATGGTTGAAAGCGTGAAAAAGGGCGCAAGCGAATATTTCCGCCTTCTTCTAGGCAACAAGCCCTCAGACTTCATGATTCTTGCCAGATGATTGTGTGGCGACCTTAAGCGTCTGCTCATAATATCTTGGAACGTATGTCAGAGTAACCTGATGATACTCTTTTGATCCAGATACCTGCTCCAAGTTTCCTTCCACAATAACCTGTTCGTCTTTCTGAGCTTGAAGACGAAACTCTTCGACAAAGGACACAACACGCTGAGGGCAGTTCGTGCTTTTGCCCGTCAAGATCTTAACAGGCTCGATTTGGTAGATTGATGGCATAAAACCTGCTTCTCTGTCGTCTTTGATGCGAGCCAGCAACTTCACCCATCCTTTGCGTTCAATCCTCGTGGCTTGGTTGTACTCATTCTGGATTTCACCCCATTGTCTAACTGGTTCGAATTCGGCTTTTATCGTTCTGCCGCTTTTTCGGTGGTGGTAGAGTCCATAGATCTGTTTTCTCTTTTGATGCCACACGTACTCCTCTGGGCTATAATGTGAAAATTTCCAGACCTTGTTTTTTACTGAATCTAGGTCTTCAAACTCATTCCGCAACGGCGAGTCGACTTCTTGATAAAGAGTGTCGAGAGTCTGTGCCAGCTGCTTTGATTTTTCGCTTCCATAGATTATGAAGTCCAAGTCTGAAAAGTCAGGGTGATGGAAGTTGTTAAGCAGTGAACCGAACACGCCGAAATCATCGTCTGAGAGACCACTTCTTTGCAGCACAAGGTCAAGAAGTGATTGCAGAGCTTGCAGAAGCAGATCTGCAGGCTTTCTCTGCAATAATGCTTGTAGAGTCTTGTCCGGTTGCCTTGCTGCTTCAATGTTGTCATGATGGACTGCAACAAGCCTTTGACAGAGTTGCTCATGCCAAACTGTGTGTTGCCGATAGTTTTGCTGAACAAACTTCAGACCTTGGTCCGCATAGAACTTGTAGAAAGCTTTTGAACCGCTGGCTCTGAGGCTCCTTGGGTCTTCTGACCTGTAGATGTTAGCCGTGGCGTATTCAGGATCGCAGATGTACGCTTTCGCGGGGTGCGAGTAGCCATACACTCGAAAGAGTATTTCTTCCTTCGTCACTATAGTGTCACGATCTCTGAGCCTCAGTTTGACCAAGTGCTTGCCCCGCTGCGAATCATGCCTAGGGTTTTGTAAGACGCGTGCATGTGCATCAGGATGCTGATCTGGCGTCATCTGATGCTTCCAGTCCATCGCGGAAGGGCTGTATCAAGGGTATAAGCTTACCTGAGAAATGGGCTTGCCTTCAAAAGAAAACCTTGACAAAAGCATATTGAAGGTGTCAGACGAACCAGTGGAGCTGCCAGATATGGCGATTCTTGAAATGTCAGTTTCACGCTGCAAGGGAGCGCAAACTAGCAGTACTTGAATCAACGAGGCTGGCAATGCAGCTTTGCTCAGAGCGCGCGCTTATCTTCTTCTCGCATGCAAAACGCACTCTATTTAAGGCGAATGCGCACAAAAAGGAGGACATCAAAAGGTCAGAGTTTATGCGCGGATTCAGGGACAGAGACTTCCTACGAACCAAAGAAGGCTTCTTCTTCTGCGTTGTCGGCCCTAGCCATCCACCCAACCGGGTCATATCATACCTTAAATATGTACCTTCAAAGGTGGGCAGATGGGGAAAGGGCATATGGCGTTTCAGACGAGTGCTGAAGGACTATACTATTCCAAGTCTCTTAGAGACCTTTCGCTTGCTCGAAAGGGACTATCCGCAGTATCTTTTCTACTCGCCTTTCTACAATGTTCTCATGACAGCCGTGCCACTGGAGTCCCTTGCCAAACACTACAGACCAGAAGAGAAACTGGCACAGATAATGGAGGCTCAACGCTCTGACATGCTTCAGAAGAAACTGAAAAGATTCGTGTTGCTGTTGGCTGAAAAAAGCGGCGTTCAACCCAGTAATTTCGGAGTCACAGGCTCGATCCTCATGAGTATTCACCGGCTGGAAATTTCAGATCTGGACCTAACCGTTTATGGATACAAGAACAGCTTAGCAGTGAAACGGTTGCTGATTGATGCATATGCAGTTAAAGACTCGGGAATAGCACGGTTCCAGGGACCTGTCCTAGCAGCTTGGTGCAAGAGCAAAACTAACGCTCACTCATTGACTTACGATGAGGCTTCGCAGATCTACAAACGCAAATGGAACATTGGTACCTTTGAGGGCACCAAGTTCTCAGTGCATCCAATCAAGGTAGAAGAGGAAATTACAGAGGAATACGCTGACAAAGTCTACGAAGGGGTAGGGAACGCGGTTGTTGGCGCGGTGGTTCACCAAAATGTGGACTCGATGTTTCTCCCTGCGGTCTATCAAGTACGCGAGGCCAAGGTCATCAAGGGACCGCAAGTAACCGACATTGAGGAGGTCGTGTCCTACGAAGGCTTGTACGGCGACGTAGCTGATGTTGGCGAAACGATGCTTGTCAAAGGAAAGTTGGAGCACGTAACAGACAAGAAGAGCAAAAGGAAATACCATCGTGTACTCGTAGGCTCGCCCGAGGGAAAGGGGCAGGAATACATCAAGTTGCTCACGTAGTTCTCAGATAGGGTCAACTGTATCATTGAATCATTGTGCTATGATCTGACAGTATTGCGCCTCAACAATTCTTATATACATCTACAGTGACATAATTAATACGGAGTGGGGTCCTCCTTTGAATGCCAGTCTATGTTCAATTGACAACGACCTCCGGTTTTTGAGGCCCTGCCTTCCTCTCTGATTCCATCAATTGGCATAGGTTGGCATTCAAAGGATTAGTTACATCTGTATGGTGTCTTAGACTTCGTAACCCCAGGCTTGCACTACTTTCATTCTTTCGTCGTTTTGTACTCCTCTGTGTTCTATTCGGTCTCTGAGGCATTGTAAGCACTTGTCGAATGATTTTTCGCACCTGTGTCCGCAGCGGATGATCATGCACATCCTGAAATGTCTATTCGTCATGGTTTCCAGTCTCCGAGTGGGCTAGTATGATGGACTTGCGAAAATAAGTTTAACTTACTCCATGAATTCTCCCTGCAATCGCACAATTTCCGCGCTGTCTTTGGCCTTCGCGTAAGCGTCTAGAAATCGTCGATTCAGCCGCAAGAACTCTGGCCCCCATTTGAACTTTGAAAGCAGCGTCTGGGCTTCGTCGGCGAAACCTGCAATGTAGAGGGCTCCTGCTAATGCTTCAACCGTGCTCAGCTTAGTCGGCGCTCCATAGTTCACAGGATTAGCAGCTACTAGGTATGGTAAAGCTCTGGAGTCACGGCGGATAAGCTCAAAGACTTGGTCGGCGTGAATCCAGCTACAGTCTATTGCTGCTAAGCCATGTTCAGTTATTGTGAAGCGATCGGCAGGTGAGAAAGCCTTTTCCGAGAACGGGTTCAAGATTATGGCGCTACGGGGCAAAGCTTTGACGTGACCGACCACGCGAACCAGACCGAAACGCTTCAGTTTCAGTGTAGAGCATTTTTTCGGGTCATCTTGCCCAGCGTGGTAGACAACAATTCTGACGCCCTTCTTTTCAGCCAAGCTTTCGCACCTTTGCATGCGACATCGGGTCGTCTATGACTTTGGGAATCCATTCAAACAAGTCCGTGGCAACCATGTGGAATCCTCTAGTTGAAGCAACGAAATCTCCTGCCGCCCCATTTACGAATGCGCCTGCAACTGCTGCATCAAATGGATCAACGCCTTGAGCCATGAAAGCCGCCACGATGCCTGACAACACGTCGCCTGTTCCACCAACCGTCATGCCCGGGTTGCCAGTGAAATTGAACTTACAGCGTTCTCCGTCTGAGATTACGTCTGTGCGTCCTTTGAGCAAGACAACTGCGCCAAGTTCCTCTGCGGTTTTCTTCACATCTGCGGCTTGCTTTCCCACGTCATCTGTCAGTTCATGACCGGTGAGAACTCGGTATTCGCCATGGTGCGGCGTCAAAACAGTAGGCGTCTTCATTTTGTGCTTGAACTCTGCGAAGGCTTTTAGCGCGTCAGCGTCGAGCAGCAAGGGTATTTTTCGTTCCTCAATCGGTGTGATCATTTGTCTGACGGATTCCCTCGTGTCTTTGTGGAGTCCCAGTCCTGGTCCTATGACGACTGCCGTTGACTTCTCCAGATACGGCGCAAGCGTTCCCATATTGCGCGGATTAAGGTGGTCGCCATCCAGTTTGACTGTAATCAAGTCTGCTGACATCGATGATATGGCGTAAGCGGTTTCAGTTGGAGCTGCAACATAAACAAGATCTACGCCTGCTCGATATGCGGCAAGAGCAACAAGTGCAGGTGCTCCTGAGAAAATCGCGCTTCCACCTATTACAAGGACTCTGCCAAAATCGCCCTTGTGCGCTGTTGGAGAACGTTGTTTCGTGATCTTTTCAACGTCTCCTGGACCTGCGAAATGCTCAAGCTCTTCGGGCAGTCCGATCGGGGCAACTACGAGCTCGCCCGTGTGTTTCTTGGCTTTTTGTAGTCCTAGTTTTGGCTTGTGGAAAGTGAGGGTTAGATCGGCTTTGACGGCTTCAGCAAAGGCTTCGCCCGTGTCGGAGTTGATGCCTGAAGGCACATCGACTGCTACTCTGAAGGCTTTCATTGCGTTTATTTTGGCTATGAGCTGGCTTGTTGGTGGTCGCGGTGCGCCTTTCAGTCCTATTCCTAAGAGGGCATCTACGACAACGTCTACTTTGATGTCTGGTATGAGGGATGAATCAGTGACTTCATAGGTGATTATGTTTTCTGCCAGAGGCAGCAATGCGTTCAAGTTTGTCCGAGCTTCCTCGTCTGTGATGTCTGTTGGTTTTCCGGCAAGCACGACTTCGATTTGGAAACCTTGACTTAAGAGGTGCCTAGCTGCAACAAAGCCGTCTCCTCCATTTCCGCCCAAGCCGCAGAAAATGGCGATTCTTGTCTTGATAGGCTTGAACCGTGAAGCGATTTGGTTTGCTATGCAGCTTCCTGCGTTCTCCATTAGTTGCAGTCTGGATATTCCGAAATATTCTGCATTGGTTTCTATGGCGCGCATTTCTCGGCTTGAGATTGACAAGATGTACGCTCTCCAGGGGACTTGTTCCGTATTGAGGGTTGTATGACAAAATATTTTAGGTTATAGTATACAACTGTGTAGGCAACAATGCAGTGGAGGAGTGTATGATCATATGCCTATGGCTTTCGTGTTGATCAACGCTGAGATTGGCTCAGAAGAAGAAGTGCTCAAAGAACTGAACAAAGTTGAAGGCGTGGTTGAAGCTTTCGTGGTCTACGGTGTCTACGATGTTGTCGCCAAGATCAGGGCTGACACCATGGACAAGTTAAAGGACGTTGTCACATGGCATGTGCGCCGACTCAACAAGGTCCGGTCAACCTTAACCATGATTGTAGTAGAGGCACCTTAGGCTCTTAAGCCTCCATTTTTTATTCCATTAAAGCCTTGTAGAGCTAAGCTCTTATCAAAGAGCCTCACTTTTGAATGCTGAGACTGTACTTGATGATTACGCTGCACGTTGGCATAGATGACACTGATTCGCCTAGAACAGGCTGCACCACCTACGTAGCGTCTTTGCTTGTGCAGAAGCTCCATTCTCTCGGAGCATCATTCATTGATTATCCCAATCTCATTCGACTGAACCCCAACGTGCCGTGGAAAACGCGTGGAAACGGCGCCCTTTGTCTAAGATTCAAATGTGATAAAGCTGAAGAAGAAAAAGTCAAAGAGACCGTTGTCGATCTTGTCGAGAAGAACAGCGACTTGGACTATTCTGGTACTGAGCCAGGTGTAGTCTTCTTCTCAGGCAAAACCGTTACTGAAAAGCTGGCTGTATTCTCCACTCGAGCCATACAGGGCATAGTTAAGATGAAAGATGCTTTAGCGTTAGCCTCTTCACTTAAGGCCGAGGCTGTTGGCTTCAAAACGGGACGGGGAATCATAGGCGCCCTAGCAGCCGTGGGCGAGACTCTGACAGGCGACCATACTTACGAGCTCATTGCATACAGGACGCCTTCAAATCGTGGCACGAAAAGACAAGTCGACAAAGAATCAGTCTTTGAAATGGACAGGAAAACTGAGCCGTTCACATTCAACAATGTTGATCCTGAGACAGGACGGGTTCTGATTACGCCCCACGGACCTGACCCGATACTTTACGGAATTAGGGGCCAAACTGCGGACATAGTTAAGAAGGCTCACGCCATGGTTCGCAGTCTTGAACCTGTCGAGCGCTGGACTGTTTTTCGCACGAACCATGGCACAGATGCTCATCTTCGGAATATTGCTTTGATTCAAGATGTGAAACCTTATCATCCAGTCGTTGTGAAAGGCGCGGTGTCTCGTCCGCCGCGGATTATTCCCAGAAGGCATGTTTTGTTCTCCGTTAGCGATGGAAAGGGGCAGATTGATTGTGCTGCTTATGAGCCTACGGGCGAGCTGAGAAGGAAGGCTGTCGAGTTAATCGTAGGAGATGTGGTTGAAGCGTTTGGCGGTGTGCGTCCAGCATCAAGTAGCGGACCTATTACAATCAACTTGGAGAAGTTCAAGGTTTTGCGCTTGGCGGAAAAGCTTGCGTTCACAAACCCTTTGTGTCCTCGCTGTGGTAAGCGAATGAAGTCGATGGGTGCAGGAAAAGGCGGAAGATGTGACAAATGCGGTTTCCGTTCAGGCGAGATGAAGAAACAGGCAGATGTGATCGGCAGAAACCTAGAGGAGAGGTTGTATGTTACTTCGCCGCGGTCGCAGCGTCATTTGACCAAGCCTTTGAGTCGTTATGGTTTTGAGAACAAGGGTGGACCTGCGAGGATGATGTCTCAATGGTTTTGGGTTAATGACAGACTAGTCTGAGAGATTCTGCAGATCGCGGTTGTTGGATTCTTATTTTGAATTCATATTGATTAAATAGTGAATACCTGAGCTTCAGTCTTAGAATGGTGAGACTGGATTGGAAGAGAATGAGTTCTGCTGGGCAGGGTTGATCGTTGCGGCAATTATGATGGGCAGCGGGTTTTCATTGCTTCTGTTCCCAGTGTTCACTGGATACGGTGCTGTGATCATGTCTCTTGGGATAATGACGATGATTGTGGTCTTGATGACTAAGGCGTTGATCATACAGATACAGAAGTGGATGGACTATAATGCAAGGATTGAGGAAACTGTGGCCAACATACTTGCTATGAGAAGTCAAGTTACCCCGGCACAGTCGCATGCAGAGGTCTCGCAGCCAGCGAAAAGCGAGGTAAAAGCTGAAAAACCCAAGGTTGAGACAGAAGAGGAAATCGCTGCCTGAGGCTTGTCAATCTTTTTGTTCCTCTGCGTTGAACATTCTGGTTAGGAGTTTGTAGAGTTCATCGCCGCCTTCGACTCCCTTGAATAAGTCTTTTTCTACTTTCAGGATCTTGCCGACCACTTCGTATGTTCTTCTCCATTCGGCGTCTCTCCAGATGATCTTGAAGTGTTTGAGTTCAAGCCATGCTCGGAAGACAAGCACCACGAACATGCCTAGGGTTACAGCTAGGTTGAGCAAGTAGATCTCGAACAATTCGACCATTTCTGAATCACCTCAACATTACAGCGCACGATTTGCCTTAGACTTTGATGCGTCAGAATTTAAGCAGTTCGCGGACAAGCTATAAGACATGAAAACTATGATGCTGAGGGTATTCTTCTTGAAGGGTGACCGATAATGGATGTGTTGAAGATAATGTCGCTGGCGGTGTTTTCCTCAGACAAGTACACCAGAGTGCCTATCAAGAATTCTTGCGGTCTTGTGCGTCTCTTATGCTTTGAGCCGAATCAAGAGGTGGCTCTTCATAGGCATTCTGAGGCTGATGAGGTCTTCCACGTGGTCACTGGCGCAGCAGCGTTCACCAAGGGCAAAGAAACTGTCCGATTAGAAGCTGGAAGCATAGTCAAGGTTGAAGCGCGCATGTTTCACGGTTGGAAGAACGGGTCAACTAGGTTGATTCTGTTCTCTGTGCTCATACCGCTTATGAGTTACAATGTTGCTGAGCAAGCGGCGAAAATGGAGTTTCCTTAGGTGCAATACACAAGACATAAAAACTGATTGCCTAAACCTATGAGGAGAGGTTGAATCCATGAGTGAGGTTCTTTCTCCATTAGGTTATCAATTAGGAATAGGTGGAGTCGGCGGCTTCATCGCAGGATATGCATTGAAGAAGCTTATGAAAATCGTAGCAGTAATAATCGGGCTCTTCATCCTAGCACTTGTCTACTTAGGCTACAGAGGCATAATCTCGATTAATTACAGTGCACTCGGAGACTCTGTCTCAAGCGCACTGGGTCTTACAGGTGCGGCAGCAGACTGGATAGCCCCGATCATTGCACACCTGCCTTTCGCAGGCGCCTTTGGACTGGCATTCTTCCTAGGATTCAAGATGGGCTGAGTACGTGACTTCCTGCATCATATTTCTTGTCTTCTTCTTTCTTGAGAATGATTCCTCTTAGAATATTCTGTCCACGTTGAAAGACTGCCTTATTCACCTTGTCTTGCTCTGCCTCTCCTAAGCTCAATGCTCTTCCGTCCAGTACGTATCCATTCAAAGACTTCTTTCCTAACCACAAGTTAGGGCTGATTAATTTCTTAGCTCGAGGCTGCTCATGGCGACAATGCGGCTTCTTATCGTCCTTTTACTATGAGTGCAGTTCTGAGAAGATAATACAGAGATGACAAAACAATCGTTGAGAAGAAAAACAAGTTCAGCAGTAATGCAATCCTCCACAACAACAAAGAAACCCCATTTAATGATATTCCTCCCAAAATGATGAACGGAGCTAATGATAAACTTCCTGCACTGAATATAATAATAGCCTGAGCATTCTTTGACATCTGAACTTTCTTGGCATCTCTGCATTTAAGAGCGTAGTAAATTAGAAATGGAAATGTAACGCATGGAAACCAAACTAAGATAATCCCTTGAGGATAGAGGGAAAAGACGTTTGTGACACGTCTATCAATCAAGACCAATATTATGGGAAAGGCAAAGTATGTAGAAATCCCTGATATGATTGCTATGAAAATTCGGAACAGGGATTTCATTAATGTTACCCCTTGATTGATAGAGAATTTTCTCCTTAAATTATTAGTCCAAACCCAAACCCAAACAGATAGAACGTAACGATGTTCAACCGCAATCCAATAGGCACTCATACGAGCAGAATTTAAAGAGCTTTCCGCGAATTACTACTTTGAAGGACTCTGCAAGAAACATGAGCTTACGTCTACCTGAACCAGAAGTAATAGTGCTGATATTCGTTCTCAGTACTATCCTAGCAATATTAGCGGTGGCTATAACGAAACTAGAAACTCAACTGCACCTAACCGAAACAAACGAACTAACCTTAATGCGTGCGATAAGGCTAAGGCTCTAGTCATGTCGTGCTCATGTAAGCCTACGACTGAACAGACTAGACCACAAATCAGTAGGCAACTAACCTGAGAGTTCGGATACTCAAATCGGTTAGCCTCTCTGGTCTGCACGAACAAAACACGCATAGAAAAAGAAGTCTCATACTAGACTAAGGTTAGCAAGTTAGTGAGCAGTCTATTAGTCTATTATTCTTCAATTTGTCTATTAGTAGCCTATTCTTATACACAGACATTGAGCACAGCAAAAGAGAGATAGACTACTCTAGGCGATAGTGAAAACGCTTAAGCATGAACTGAACAGTTAGTGTTTTTTTAAAGAGGGGGCTCGTATGTCATTCGCCGCAGAATCTACTATACTAGCTGCTATAGCTAGTCTGATTGGAATAATTGTCCAATACCTCACTTATCGTAGACGTAAGAAACAAGAAGAACAGACTGTAGAAAAAACATCCCAGAAAATAGACCGTCTGTCTAATATGCTGAAAGAAGCGAGTTCAGAAATAGAGAAACTAGAAGAAGAGATTAGAACGAAAAGTAAAAGGGTTCAAGAATTAGATAACCTTTCAAAAAAACTCAATTCATTAGCATCGCTAAGAGAAGAACAAGTTCAAGCAATCAAGGACGAACTAAAATCGACTTTGAAAGAAAGTAACCGTCTAAACAGAGTGTGGACAATTCTGATAGGAGCATTGTGGTTTATCTTAGGACTAATTGTAAGAGGGTTCTTAGGCTTTTAGAACGTAGCGGACAAACACACAACACTTAGGCGAAAACGTTAGAGTAGAGACTTCTTTTGGTGGAAACATGAACTCCACAGAAAAGATTAAGGAAATTGAAAAGACGCTCAACGAGACAACGGACTATTTTATTAGAGGATTCAACAAGATTCAACGGCTAATAGAGAGCCTTAAGGAAAAAGACTAGCCTTCTAGGTTCTCTATGCTCTCTATGCAACATTCCCCATGTTTTTGCATTATTCTTGCATTATAAATCGGAAGTTTTATAGCCACATCACATGGAATTAACAATGCCAAGAAACTAGTAAGAGGTGATAAATATGGAGATAAAGGAAGCTAGCAAAGTTACGTTAGAAGTCGACGGGAGAATTATTGACGCACATTTTCATGATGCAAATGATGCGTGGGAAAAAGCGGTAAACCACATAATGCAAGGTAAAACAAAAGCAGTCATAACCGAGACCGTTACTATCCAAAAAGTGTAGGCAATTCGGCTAATGAGATTTTCGTCAACCACCCTATTTTTGTAGAACATAAGGTAAAATAGAAAGGAAAAAAGAGGTGATAGGTTTGGTAGTTCAACAAAGAGAAGTCAGAGCAACAATGCAAGAAATGAAGGCTTTCGACGTGCCAAAGCGTATCAGAGAAGCGTTAGCAGGTCTTGAGAGAGAATTCAAAGACTATAAGATTGATAATATTTCAGTTGGAATTGAGGCTGGAATACCTAGTGGTTTTAAAGGCTCTGTTCAGATCAAGCTTACAAAGAAGTAAGAAGTGCGGAAACGTTATAGCAGAACCAAAAGAACTAATTAGAATCGTGAAAGGCGAAAAGCCATGAGTAAACGAAAAAGAATTAGATGGCATCATTATGTATTGCCTTCTGAACTTGTTAAGAGAATGAAAAAGGTTCTTCCAAGTGGAGATAACCCAACTTCACGATACAGAAGTTTTCACGATTTTGTCATTAAAACAGTAGAAAAGCGTGTAGAAGAACTAGAAAAACTGAAAGAACAAAAGAAACTCTAAGAAGTGCGGAAACGTTATAGCCAAACAAAAAAGAACTTGAAAGTCAAATGCAACAGAAGGTGCAGTTGTGTCAAATCTCAATTACCCGAGACCTCTTGAACCTATCATGATTTTCATTGATGGAGGCTATCTAAGAAGACTCTTCGTTGACTTGTTTGGAGATGACAAGATAGATTTCGATATGCTCAGAGTCGATTTGATGTTAATCTACAGCGATATTTGGGCTAACCCTTTTGATGCAAATCTGGTTCGGACCTACTATTATGATGGAATCACTGACGAAAAAGAGAAGGAACATGCACAACAAAGAGAATATTTTGATGCGCTGAGGGAGAATTACATATTTCTTGATGTTGTCCTTGGAGAAGCAGTCAAACTACCTGATGGAACATTTAGACAGAAGGGTGTTGATATTCTAATGGCAGTAGATGTCTTGACCATGGCGTATCAAGACCACTTTGATTCTGGATTGTTTTTCTTAGGTGATAGGGATTTCATTCCACTAATTGAGGCAGTAAAGAGTAGTGGAAAAAAGACTTTTCTTTTTAGTTACATAGAAAAAGTTCCGAAGGAATTGATTCAGACATTCGATTTCAGACACGGCTTAGACAAAACGAGGTTGGAACGATGGCGCATCAAGAATAAGAAGATGTAACTCCCCTACCACTTTTTGAAACTTCGACTTTTTTCTGAGCCTAGAATTTTTCTGTGCTCATGTAGAGCACGAATCAAGAACGCTTAAAGGTCCGCTCAAGTCTCTTCTTTAGTGTGAGGTTAGCCACAGAGAATTTTTAGAGCCTAAACCACTCTAGAAATTCCATATTGAACCCAAACTGTGGCTAACCTCTTAAAGTTCTAGCCAACATAGAAGAAGCCGTACAGCACAGTTCAGCGTGTACAACGACAACAAAACACACAGCCGCACACGCACATTCAGAAAGTCGTTATCACTACTGTTTCTAAGCGAAAGTCAATAGCATCTGAAACAGAACGGGCTCAACAATGCGACCGTTGACGAAGCTACGCGTAAACAGTGACGAAGACAGGGCGCAAGCAGACCCCAGAACACCATACGAAAGCCCAAACAGACCCAAGGGAACAATGCTCAAACTTGTTGATGTCACCGGGAACACTCTGATGACGACATCCATACAGCTTCAGCCAGTAGGCGCCTTCAACATGGTAGAAGAAGGCATAAGGGGCTTATCTCCTTCTTCTTCTGAAATTACTCTTCCCGCAGAGCCATCAACACGCGCAAACGTCACGCTTAGCAACATTAAACGTCACGCATAACAACATAGAAACGCACCACAAACCAGACTTATCAACAGGAACAACAACGCCACCGACAGCAGCATCCTTGGGGCACTGCAACATAAAAGACTACTTGTGTTGTTCACGTCCTCTAAGTAATCGTCCTATTTCTTTCCTAAAGTC
>Ga0315296_10000905_pt1 | contig 26304 bp, 19 predicted proteins | sample YL17G14_18_MG_FD_203921 | JGI IMG/M metagenome (GOLD analysis project Ga0315296, IMG submission 203921) | Sediment microbial communities from Yellowstone Lake, YNP, Wyoming, USA - YL17G14_18 | ecosystem: Environmental > Aquatic > Freshwater > Lake > Sediment | place: USA: Wyoming | collected... | reverse complement strand
TCGACAAGCCGCTGGAGACATGGTTTCCCCGCGCGCCGAGCGGCTCGCAGCAGCCGGCAGTCTCTGTCCGGTTTCATCGAATCTGACGAAGTAGTACCAGTGCCCCGTACAAGACGAAGGGGCGGAGGATGTTCTCTCCGCCCCCAACTGATCCCTGGTCACTGGCCACCGACCACCGGCCACTGACCACTATCTTAGAACCTGAACCTCAGCCCGAACTGCGACTGCAACTGGCTGTTCGGGACGATGTTGGTCGCCTGGCCAAAGGTGGACAAGGGAGTGGCCACCGTGCCCCAACGCTGGTTGAAGCCGGTGCCGGCGTCGCCGTTGAAGTTCACGCGGTTCGTGAGGTTGAAGACTTCGAACAGGATCTCGATCGAACGCCTGTTCGCGAACTTGATCTCCTTGGCGATGCGCGCGTCCCACGTGAAGAAGCCCGGGCCGCGGAACGAGTTGCGCCCGAACATCTTGCCGGTCGCCGGATCGATCGCCCGCACGGCATTCCTGTTGCCACCGTATCCAGCTAGCGCGTTGTAGGGCTTGCCGGTGTTGCCCTGGACGGAGGTGGAGAAGTTGATGCCCAGGGGGAGCTGGAAGACCCCACCGAACGTGAACCGGTGCCGGATGTCGTTGAACATCGGGCCCCAGTCCATCTCATCATCCAGATTGGTGACGTCCGCTGGGTTCGATCCGAAGTCGTTCTGAATGTTCATCCCTTTCGTCAGCGCATAGGTCGCGATGACGGACGCGCTGCCCTTGCGGATCTTGCCCGTCAGGTAAAGCGCGTCGACTTGCGAGTGCCCGCGGTTGCCCTCGACGCTGATGCGGCTCCACAGGGGCTGGAACACCCCCCGAGGCGACAGGCGGTCACTCGAGTTCTGGCTCGTGTTGATCTGCCAGCGATGGATCTCCCGCCTGCCGATCGCGTGGATGTAATCCGCATCAACCGAGAAGTACCGGCTGACCTCGCGCGAGAAGCCGGCGTTGAACTGGTGCGAGTACGGCTGCTTCAGATCGGGCGCGGTGAGCCGCATGATCTGCCCCGCGAACGTCGGGTCGATCAGCGAATCCCGGATGGCTTGACTATTCGCCGCGTAGTAGGCCGGCGTGAACGGCGCCGGTGACAACGAGATGAAGTTGAGCGGCGTCCGGATGTCGGTCCACTTCTCGTACAGCGTGATGTTCTGGAAGATCTCGTCGTAGTAGATGCCGTACCCGCCGCGGACGACGGTCCGGCCGTCGCCCTTCAGATCCCACGCGAATCCGACGCGAGGCCCGAAGTTCTTCAGGTCCTGCTTCCGCTCGGTCGGATAGCCGGCGTCCTTGAGGTAGCGCAGCACCGGCGTGTCGAAGTTGTTCTGGTACGGCCCGGCCTGCATCTCCCAGCGCAGGCCCATGTTCAGCGTGAAGTTGCTCCTGGGCTTCCAGTCGTCCTGGAAGTACGTCGCCACGTAGGTCCAGTTGTCGTCGGCCACGTTCGTGCCCCCCGACCCTGAGAACGTGTCGGCGATGGCGTTCAGGTAGGCATTGAGGTTGTTGCCAGCCGACTGGCTCGTGAAGTTGAACCACCCGTAGAGGTTCGGCATGAAGAACCCGCCGTAGTGCGAGCGGATCAGCTCGCCGCCCACCTTGAAGTCGTGGTCGCCCGCCCAGCCTTCCTTGCGGAACGAGAAGTCGTCCTTGATCTGGATGCGCTTCTGGATCGTCTGCTGCGGCGTGTTCCCGTTGGCGCCGAAGATGAACCCCGGCGTGATGATGGCCGGCTTGGTGTTGTCCTCGGCCGTGATGTTGTTCTCGAAGTACTGATACAGCACCACGAACTCATTCAACTTCGACGTCCCAATCACCGCCACATCCTTCCCGATGATCGAGTGGATGAGGTTGGTGTTCAGGGCGCCGGCCGATGCCAGCGTCTTCCCGCCAATGAAATCGTGCTCGCGCTTCTGATCCTCGAGCGCGTAGCGCACGGTCAGCGTGTTGCTGGGCCTGATCTGGTAGTCGGTCTTGGCGGTGAGCAGGTGGTTCCTGAACGGCTTCGGAAACGCCCCTTCCTCGTCCGGCAGGATGCCGCCGGTGCTCACCACCGCAAAGTCATCGCGCCGGTTGAACTCGTACGAGAAGAAGAAGTGGGCTTTGTTCTTCGCAATCGGGCCGCCAATCGTGCCGCCGACCTGCTGCTGGCTGAACTTCTGCTTGTCAATCTCCGTGCTGAGAACCGACTCCCGCGTCGCGGCGTTCGTCTTCTCGAAGTAGCTCTTCGCGTTCAGGTTCTGGTTGCGCGCGAAGAGAAACGCGCCGCCCCGGAACTCGTTCGTCCCGCTCTTCGTGATAACGTTCACGAGGCCGCCGGTCGATCGGCCGAACTCGGCGCTGTAGCGCTGCGTCGTGACCTTGTATTCCTGGATCGCGTCGGCACTGAACTGCTGCAACAGGCCGCGGACCACGCCGTCGTTGTTGTCGGCGCCGTCCACGCTGATGTTGACGGCGCGGCCGGACAACCCACCGTAGCTGATGCCGCCGACCTCGGTCTTGGTCGGGTCGTAGTAGTTGGCCGACCGGGTGCCCGGGACGAGCAGCGACAGGTCCTGGAACTTGCGCCCGTTGAGCGGGATGTTGTCGACCATCGTGGACGAAATGACCTGGCCGACATCGGACCGCGTCGTCTGCACGAGCGGGGCCTCCCCGGTGACCGTGACGGTTTCCTGCACGTTGCCGACGGCCATCGTGAAGTCCACCGTCGCCGACGTCCCGATCTGTACGGTGACCCCCTTGCGGAGCTGCGTCGAGAATCCGGTAATCTCCGCGGTGATGTCGTAGACCCCTGCCCGCAGGGCCTCGATGTGGAACGTCCCCGACGGCCCGCTCACCGCCGTGCGTGTCGCGCCCGTTGCGACGTTCTTGGCCGTGATCGTGACGCCGGGCATGGTCGCTTTCTGCTGATCGAAGACACGGCCGTCAAGGACCCCCGTGTCGGTCTGGGCATACAGCGGCGCCACCATGGCGACGACCGCGAAAGCCAGCGCTAGACCCAAGACTCGCGAAAATCGCATGCGAACCCCCTTTCCTTCGAAGACGAGGCACCTCTTGCGCCACGCTTTGGAGACTGATACGGACCGTGTATCTTGCCTGATTCGATTCTGCTTACGCAAACGGCACGCCAATCTTCCGCGCAACCTGCACAGATCTCCACATCGACAACATGTTTTTCAGCAATGACTTACGAGTACAGGCCCGCGGGATTGGCAAACGTGACGATAGACGATCCAAAAAGCCAGACGCGGGGATACATCCGGCTGGATCTCCCCGCGTCTCCGACGGTGCCCATGCGGCGAGGCTGCGTTCCCGCGAACGCGAGGCGCCGACCTACGCGCCTGGACGCGGCGGCAGCTTGAGGACGACAACCGAATGGGCGACGAGGACGCCCTTGTCCATCTTCCCGACGACATCCACGGCCATTCCAACCTTCAGCGATCGGAAGGTGAGCTTTGCCCGCGGGTTCGGGCCGGCGGCAAACAGCGTCCGCTGCGTGACGCGGACGTTGATCTCTTTGTCGTTCCGCGCGACCAGGACGAACGTGTGGCTGTCGAGGCTGATGCTCTTGATAATGCCCTTGACATCGACCGCGCCCGGTCGCGGCACGGCGCCAACCACAGTCGTCCCGCCCGACGAGGTGTCAAACGCACCCTCAGTCGCCGGCCCCGGTGTCGGCACGGCCGTGGGTGCGCTTGGGCTCTCCTTCGAGCAGGCGGCAGCGGCGAGTGCAACCGCGACAAACACGACGAGGACCGGAAATCCGAATCGACGGGTCATGATGAACTGCCTCCTCACCTGGGTCTGACGCTCCGAGATGCTACAACTGTTGACCTTGACGCACAAGGGGCCGACAACTCCCCCGGGCGTGCCCTCCAGGCCCCGACCGGCAACCAGTTGGCCCCACCCTTGACCGACACGCGGGAACCGCAGACGATAATCGTCGGCGGCGGATCCGCTCCTTACCTTAGACCGACGCCCGGGTCGAAGAGTGACTTCGTAAGACTCGTCCGATGGCGCCAGCCGGCTGTGCTATCGTGCTGGGTCGATCCGGGCGTGCTTCGCGGAACTTCCTGAACTGAGAACCGAGAACTGAGAACCTGGAACCGAGGACCTTCATGTTCTCCCCTGCACCGTACATGGAGTGGGCCAAGACGCGCACCCGCGCCGCCTGGGACCTGAGCGGCAGCAACCTGCTCGGGTGCACGCTGGACGATCTGCCCGAGGCCCGCGACGCGCTGGAACTCACAGGCTCGAATGACGAGGGGTATGCGCCGCTCGTCGAGGCGATCGCCCGGCGGTACGGCGTGATGGCCAATCGAATCGCGCTCGCCAATGGAACGTCTGGCGCCAATTTCCTGGTGTGCGCCGCGCTGCTCGCCCCTGGCGACGACGTGCTGGTTGAACGCCCGGGGTACGACCCGCTCCTCGCGGCCTCCGGGATGATGGGGGCGAACATCGTCCGGTTCGAAAGGCGGTTCGAGGACAGGTACGCGCTCGACCCGGATGCCGTGCGCGCGACCTTGACGCCGCGGACCCGTCTCATCATCCTGACCAACACGCACAACCCGACGGGCGTTCTGGCGTCGGATGAGGCGCTGGAAGCCGTCGGACGGCTGGCGGCGACCGCAGGCGCTCATGTGCTGGTGGACGAGGTCTACCTCGAGGCGACGCTGCAGCCCAATGTGACGCCGGCAGCCGTCCGGTCGGAGGTGTTCATCACCACGAACAGCCTGACCAAGGCCTACGGCCTCTCCGGCCTGCGCTGCGGGTGGGTGCTGGCGTCGCCGGCGATTGCGCATCGCATCCGCCGGACACGCGATGCGGTGGACGGGACGGGCGTCTTTCCCGCCGAGAAGATCGCCGCCGTGGCCTTCGCGCACCTTGACCGGCTGGCCGCGAGGGCACGGCGCCTCCTGGAGCGGAACGGCGCCGCCACTCGCGCGTTCCTTGAGAACCGCCACGAACTCGAATGGGTCGCCCCGACGGGAGGCTCGATCGTCTTCCCACGCCTCCGGGGCAGCACAGATGCCGAGCCGTTCGTGAACCGCCTGCTGGCCGAGTACCAGACCAGTGTCGCTCCCGGCCGGTTCTTCGAGGCCCCGGCGCATTTCCGGATCGCCTTTGGGGGAAAGCCGGAGACCGTCGCCGGAGGCCTCGCGAGGATTGGCAGGGCGCTGGATTTGACGGCGTAGCGCTCGGTTCTCAGTTCCTGGTTCTCAAGAGGTCAATCCCTGGGATCCCGAGCAGTTCAGCGGCTACACGGGCAGCAAGTGACCGGACGAGGATTGTCGGCAGTCCGGAGCCCCGGGCGACGGCCGCTTTCATGGCCAGCGTGTAGCCCATGCAGTCCAGCACGACCGCGGACGCGTCACGCGCGCGCGCCTCGCGGCCCAGCGCCTCGAAATCGGTGTCGGCGAAAGGTGTCGCGCACCTGACCCACACATCAGGCGCGAACGCGCGCCAGCGTGCCTCCTGGGCCGGCACCTGGCCCTCGAGCGGCGTTAGCACGAACAGCGAGGCGAGGTCGAGCGCCCGCACGGTGGCGTCGAGCAGGAGACCCGGGCGGATCAACGGGACGCGCGACGACACCGTGAAGGTGCCGGAGCACAGGATCACGACGACGTCCGCCTCGCGCTCGATTCGCTGGATGGCGGCCTGCACCGGCGCCTGGATTGCATCTTCGCCGACCACCACCGTCCGTCCGCTGCGGAGCCTGGTCACGAGCGGAAACGTCGAGCTTCTGGGCGCCAGCGCGTCGATAGCGGCGTCGTCGAGCCCGTCCAGCGCGCCGGCCTGGACCCAGCGGGCACCGGGAACGAGCGTCGCCAGCTCGGCAATGGTGTCGTCGCGGGGAGCTTGTCCGATGGTGATGGCCGCGATGACGGGCATGCTCTCAGCTCACCGTCTCCACTCCACAGATTGTCGAGCCGACTAGCGGGCACTGACCACCGACAACTGGCCACTGACCACTGACTACAGCTGGTTTCAAAACCCCTTCTGTCTCTCTTCGGGTCCTGTCGGCGAGCAGCCCCACTCGTGCTCGGCCCGAAGAGCGCTTGTCACGGCCGTCGGGCCTGTGGCGCGAGCGGGGCGCCCCGCTCGCCGCCACCCGCTCACGGGTTTTGAAACCACTTCTACTGACTACTGAACCTATACTCCGTCGTCGTCCGATACGTCCTGCCGGGCTCGAGAATCGTTGACGGGAAGTTCGGGTGGTTCACCGAGTCCGGGAAGTGCTGTGTCTCCAGGCAGAACCCCGAGTGCTTGGCGTAGGCGGTGCCGCGCTTGCCCTTGAGGGAGCCGTCCAGGAAGTTGCCGGTGTAGAGCTGCACGCCAGGTTCGGTCGTGTGCACCTCCATGACGCGGCCGCTCCTGGGCTCGCGCACGCGCGCGGCCAGCGCCAGCGAGCCGCCGCCGCCCGTCAGCACGTAGTTGTGATCGTAGCCTCCGGGCGGCGCCAGCGGGACCTTGTCAATCCGCGAGCCGATCGTCATGGCCTTCGTGAAATCCATCGGCGTGCCGGCCACGGCTTTCAGTTCGCCCGTCGGGATCAACGTGCTCTCGACCGGCGTGAAACGGTCCGCGGCCAGCATCAGCTCGTGGCCGAGAATGTCGCCCGTGCCCTCGCCTGCGAGGTTGAAGTAGCTGTGGTTCGTCAGGTTCACCGGCGTCGCCTTGTCGGTCGTCGCGGCGTAGTCGATCCTCAGCTCGTTCTGGTTCGTCAGCGTGTAGACCACCGTCACCGAGAGGTTGCCGGGATACCCCTCCTCGCCGTCGCGGCTGAGATACGTGAGTTTCAGCGCCGCGCCGTCGGCCGCCTTTACGGCTTCGGCTTTCCAGACGACCTTGTCGAATCCCTTGAGGCCGCCGTGGAGGTGGTTCGCGCCGTTGTTCGTGGCGAGGGCGTACGCCTTGCCGTGCAGTGTGAACCGCCCCTTCGCAATCCGGTTGCCGACGCGGCCGATGATCGCGCCAAAGTACGGATGATCGCCGAGGTACGGCTCGAGCGTCTTGAAACCAAGCACGACATCCGCCACCTTGCCTGCGCGGTCGGCGGTGTGCAGCTCGGTGACGATGCCGCCGTAGGTAATGATTCTGGTGACCATCCCTTTCGCGTTCTTCAACGTGTAGAGATCGATTGCCGTGCCATCTTTCATCTTTCCGTAAGCCGCCTTCTCCACGCGCGCCTCCGTTGCCTTCGCGGCCGCGGCCTGCTGGCCTCCTGCGTTGACCGGGGAGTATTGGAGCCAGATGGCGACGGCCAGGGCGACACATGCGGCCAGTGTTCCAAGCAGGCGAATTGGTGACGTCATGAACGCGTGCTCCTTAATAGGGGATGCGCCGCAGCACGAGCCCGGGTTTGATGCTCCAGGAGCTTCCTGGCAGCCGTTTGCCGACGCTCACGACGAGCGTCTGGTGCACCCACGGCGTCGGAGCGTCGGGGAACGTGATGTCCAGCAGGCGCGAGACGCCCTCCTGCCCGGTCTCCCGGGCTCCGTCGATCGAGGCTACCACAAATGGTACATCGAGCCGGACCCGGTAGCGCTGCCCGCTCAGTCCCTGGAGGCGCGCCGTGTAAGTCTGGCCCTCGAGCCGGGCGTCGATGATTCGCAGCCGCCGTGACGGGTCGCCGGGTTGGAGGGGCTCGTTGACGGGCGTCATCTCGATGCCCGGCCGGTATCGAATCTGGATCAGTTCATTGACTGCGAAGTCGCCGCTGATCGCGAGGCGCACGCCGCGCGTCTGGTCGCCGCCAACCATGGAAACCCGCTTGGGGCCCTTTGACGACACGAACTCGGCGCCTGGCGGCAGCGTCAGCTCGAGCTGCAGCGGAATGACCAAGGCGGCGCGCGGCGTGACGCGGACGGTGTAGCTGGTGTCGTCACGGGTCAATCCGATGTCAAAGCGGCTCTCCTGCCACCTGAGGTTCGTCGCGCGGAGGAACTGCCAGCCCGGCGGGAGTTGCGGCGCGAGCCGCACCGGGACCTTCATTGCCGTCTCCTGGGTGTCGGACGCCGGCTGTCCCGCGGCCAGCCCGACGAGCCCCCGCATCAGCGTCGAGACGAACCCGGTCGTGGCGAACAACTGGTGTGGCACCGCCGCATCGATGGATCGCAGCCGGTCCCCTGAGAAGAGTTCCGCCATGTAGCCGCGTGCCTCGAGGAACGCCAGATCGGCCGTGCCGTCGAGATAGGCCCACGCAGCCGGTGCGCGGTGCCCGGCGTAGAGGGCGAGCGACGCGAACCCGGTGAGGAAAGGCCACACGGCGCCGTTGTTGTAGCTGAGCGGTCCGTACAGCTTGCTCTCGCGGGAGAGCATCCGGGCGCCCCAGTCGGTGCCGATGCCTGCACCGGCGAGCTCGTCCAGCATGCCCTCGACCGCCGGGCGGTCGGCGTCGAAGACGCCGCGCCAGATGCCGAACGCCGGCCAGACGGTCTGCTCCGACTGTCCCTTGCCGTCTTTCATCACTGCGAAGTGAATGCGGCGGTTCTGATCGTCGAGAAAGCGCCGGTTGAGCGACGCGCGCGCCTTCGTCGCCGCGGCGCGAGCCGTCGGCGCGAACGGCGGGTCGGCCACCGCGGCCAGGTCGGCCGCGGCTTCGGCGGCCTCGGTCCAGGCTGCGCCCAGAAAGACGTCGGTCAGGACATCGCGGCGGCGCAATGTGCCTGTCTCCACCGCGGCCAGGCCGGCCTTCGTGTTGTCCATGAGGCCGTCGCCATCCTCGTCGGTCGATGCGCAGTAGTCATAGGCCTTGCGCATCGAGGGCCAGAACTCGCGGGCGAGCGACAGATCGCCGCTCGCGCGGACGTAGTCGCGCACGGCGATCAGGTAGAGCGGCGTCGTGTCGGCATGGTAGTAGCCGTACGGGTAGTCCTCGAACCAGCGGATGTACCCGGCGCCCTGCGACAGTTCGTGCATCATCTTGCCGTCGGCGCGCTGGCGCGCGCGGAGGAACGCGAGCGACTGCTTCACCGTCTCGAAGTCGCCGTAGGCCGTCATCGCCCACGAGTTGATGAATGCGTCGCCGCCGAAAAACCATCCGAACCCTGGCCGCTCGGTGATCCCTGACGGCCCGAGCCCCGCAATCAGGCCGCACCCGAGATGCGGGTTGCAGACGAAGCCCTTGTCGAGCGCGACCTTGCCCCACTCGAGCGCCAGGTCGAGCCGATCGTCGGGCGTGTCGATGCTGGCCATCTCCTCGCGCACCTTCCGGTAATGCGCCGCGCTCGCGCGGTACAGCCCCTCGGCCGAAGCCAGCAGCCTCGCATAGGTCTGCTTCGCGGCGTCGAGGCCGTTCGGGCTGGCCGCGATGACAATCGGCACGAGGCCGCGGGCCGCCGCTTCCGGCGTGACCGTCATCGAGAACTGCGACGGCGCGTCGGGCAGGTTGTGCGCCGGCTGCTCCGGGGGCGTCAGGCCGAGCGGGGACCCCACCAGGCCGGCGTGCTTCCCGCTTCCTTCTCCCATCACGAACGCCTTGAGGCCATCGTCCCAATAGCTGTACTGGCCGCCCAGTGCGGCGGGCCACATGGGCTTCAGATCGATGCGGAAGCGCACGACGATGGTGACGGGTTCGGAGGCGTGGATGTCGAGGAGCACGAGGCCGCCCGGATCGTCGAGCGGCACGAGCCACGTGGCGTCGGCGGTGAACGCGGCGTGCGCGTACCGCACGGTGGCCGACTCCGGCCGGATGTCCACGGTGGCCGCCAGGCTGGCCGCGGGGATGGGGTCGGCATAGGCGGCTGTGCCAAACGCAAGGTGGAAGTCGTGGAGGATCTTCAGCGGATAGGCCCACGCTTCGAAGCTGCCGTCCTCGCGGCCCAGGAAGGCCGCACGCCGTCCCGACGCCTCCATGTAGCGTGCGGGCCGCGCCGGTCCTGTCAGGGCGATCGGGTTGGGGTCGCGCGCAAAGCGCGGGATGACGCCGTCACGGGCCTGAGAGCCCGCGCCGCCAGCCGGGGATCCGCCGGTTGCCGGGAGGGTGGCGACGACAGCGACTGCAGCCAGCCACCCCAGCGTTCGATGCGCAGATGTCTTCATACCGTGCCCCATGCGCGCCTTCAGGAACCGAGTCTGGAATCCCATGGCGGGGCGCGTCCGCGTCATACTACCGCATCCGCCGCGAAGGGCGCGTTCGTTCCGCGCGCATGCCTTGTGGGAGCCCCGCCACCCTTCCCGCCAATTCCGAATCCCCAGCTCCGAATCCCCGATTCCTGACTCCTGATTCCCGATTCCCGACTCCCGATTCCTGACTCCTGATTCCCGACTCCCGATTCCCGATTCCCGATTCCCGACTCCCGATTCCCGATTCCCGATTCCCGATTCCCGATTCCCGATTCCCGATTCCTGATTCCCGATTCCTGATTCCCGATTCCCGATTCCTGATTCCCGATTCCCGATTCCTGATTCCCGATTCCTGATTCCCGATTCCTGATCTATTCTCCCCTTGTGCCTGTCCTCGCACGCCTCAGCGATAACCCTCGCGTGACCGTCCGCCGGTCTGGGGATCCGGATCCGGACGGCCGCTGCGTGCTCTACTGGATGCAGCGGGCCCAGCGCGCGTCGGACAACGCCGCGCTCGATCTCGCCATCGATGCCGCCAATGAGCTGGGCAAGCCCGTCGTGGCGGCGTTCTCTCTCGTGTCGTCGTTCCCGCACGCGAACCTGCGCCACTTCCAGTTTCTGGTCGAGGGCTTGCCGGACATCGCCGCCGCGCTGGCACGCCGGCGCGTCGGCTTCGTCGTGCGCCGCGGGACTGAGCACGGCATCGAGCGGCTGTGCGAAGAGCTGCGGCCTGGGCTCGTCGTGTCGGACGAGAACCCGTTACGCGAGCCCGAGCGCTGGCGGCAGCGCGTGGCCGAGCGGATCCGCATACCGTTCTGGACGGTGGACGCGGACGTGGTCGTGCCGTCGGCGCTGCTCGAAAAGGAACAGTACGCCGCCCGTACGATTCGGCCGCGCATCCATCGCCAGCTCGAGTGGTTCCTCGTTGCGTCGAGAGAACGAGCGGCGCGGGTGCGTTGGAAGCCGCCCTCCGCGCTGGTGTCGCTCGATCCAGGTTCCAACCTACTGGAAGGCCTGTCCATCGATCGCCGGGTTGCGCCGGTGGCCACGTTCCATGGCGGACCGGTTGAAGGCCATCGCCGCCTGCGCCGATTTCTGGCTGAGCGGGTCGCGGGCTACGGCGAGAACCGCAATCATCCCGAGATCGACGGCACGAGCGAGCTGTCGCCCTACCTGCACTTCGGCCATCTCGGGCCGCGCGAGGTGGCGCTGGCGGTCCGCGACTCCGCCGCGCCGCTCGCCGATCGCCAGGCCTTCCTCGAGCAGTTCATCGTACGCCGCGAGCTGGCGGTGAACTTCGTCAGGTTCAACCCGAACTACGATCGGCTCGAGGGGTTTGAGCCCTGGGCGCTCGACACGCTGCGGCGCCATCACCGCGACCGGCGGCCGCACCTCTACTTGGCGCGCCAGCTCGAGCAGGCCGAGACGCACGATCATCTGTGGAACGCGGCCCAGCGGCAGATGGTGACGACCGCGTGGATGCACGGCTACCTGCGGATGTACTGGGCCAAGAAGATCCTCGAGTGGACCCGCTCGCCCGAGGAGGCGCTTGCGATCGCGATCGAGCTGAACGATCGGTACGAGCTCGACGGCCGCGACCCGAACGGCTATGCGGGCATCGCCTGGGCCATCGGCGGCAAGCACGACCGCGCCTGGGGGCCCGAGCGGCCCGTCTTCGGGACCATCCGCTTCATGTCGTACGGGAGCACGTCGCGCAAGTTCGACAGCCGCCGGTATGTCGAGCGGTTCGGCGGGGCAGGCAGGACGCGCGCCCCGCGAAGGTAGCTCGGCTTCTGCCGGGTCAGTCCCTGAACGTCGCGCGGGCCCGCAGTCCCGCGATCCGCGTAGCTGCATCGTGCACGGTGGCGCCGGCGTCTCGCCGACGTGGCACTGGATGCAGTGGCGCCGGCGTCTCGCCGGCGCAGAGCTACCGGCCCTGCAGCCGCCTGGCGACCTTCTCGTTGGCCTCCATCACCCGCAGGACGTTCTCGCCGAGGATGTTCCTGACGTCTTTCTCGCTGTACCCCTTGGCCAGGAGCGCCGCCGTGATCTTGGGGAGCATTGTGCAGTCTTCCATGCCCGCCGGCATCGACGCGCCGTCGAAATCCGACCCCAGCCCGACGTGATCCGCCCCGACCAGCTTCACGGCATGGTCGATGTGGTCGATGATCTTCTCCCACGAGATTGTGCCGAGCGCCCGAACCCTCCGATAGAGGGCTGTCATCGCTTCGGCGCGCTTCCGGTCGTTCTCCGGCCCCGGGAACTTCTGCATGACCTCCAGGCGTGTCTTCTCGATCTCGGGCTCGATCGCCTTCTGTTTCAGGTACAGCTCCTGGTCGAGGAAGCCGTCGTAGAAGTTGATCTGGATGATGCCGCCCTTGGCGGCGAGCGCCTTGATCATCTCGTCTGTCATGTTCCGCGGGTGGCCGCAGAGCGCGCGGCACGACGAGTGCGAGGCGATGACCGGTGACTGGCTGACCTCCAGCACGTCCCAGAACGTCTTATCCGAGACATGCGAGACGTCCACCATGACGCCGAGGCGATTCAGCTCGGCGATGACCTGCCTGCCGAACGGCGTGAGACCGTTGTGCGCCGGTTTGTCGCCGGACGAATCGGCCCAATCAGTGTTGACCGAGTGCGTGAGCGTCAGGTAGCGGGCGCCGCGGCGGGCGAGGTCGTCGAGAACGGCCAGATCGTTGTTGATCATGTGGCCGCCCTCGATGCCGATGAGCACCGCGATCTTCTTCGCGCGGTGGGCGGCACGCACCTCGGCGGCCGTCGTGCACAGCGACAGGTCGGCCGAAAGCCTCGTGACGAGCGCGTGCAGGGCGTCGAACTGGCGGCGGGCCTCACTCACCGCGCGCGGGCCAGTCACCGTCCCGGCCACGTAGACCGAGAAGAACGCGCCGTCGAAGCCGCCTTCGCGCATGCGGGGCAAGTCAACCGAGATGCCCCCCGGCTGCTCGCGCGACGGCGGGGCGTGCCGCTCCTCGAACTTCCACCCGGATGGATGCGATGCGCTCATCGTGTCGATGTGCCCGTCGATGACGATGGCATCGCGGTGGACGCCGAGCGCGCGGGCATCGGAGGATTGCCCGGCCAGCGGGGGCGTGGCGGCGACGGCGACGACAAGCGCCAAGGTGGCGAGACATGACGCGAACGCGCGCTTCATGGGGAACTCCAGGTTGAACGGGTGGAGACCTTTGTACCTGGATTCTATTACAGCTTGTGTCAGTACCGACGAAGGGGGGCTTTCCCGGCCTGCCGGCCCTGAGCGTAGCCGAAGGGAGCGGAGTCGAAGTCGGCCCCGCCCCATCGGGCCTCAAGGCCGCTCAACAGGTTCTGAAGCCGGTTGTGGCGTTCGGCCGCGTTCCACAAGGCTCGCGCCACGCGTCGTGGCGGCGGCGGTTGACAAGGCCCGCGGGTCTCACTTTCGCACCGCTCACCTGACCCGCATTATTCATGAACGCGCCGCGTTCATTCATGATGCGCCGCCGTTTCTGGCCCGAATGCGGCGCTCTGACGAAGCCGTGTTCGGCTCGCTCGCGTGGACTGGCCGCAAGGGCGACGGGCGCAAAGCAGCGCAAAGGACAGCGCAAAGGACGACGTCGTGCGGTCGGCGGTCCCGGTGTATACTCCCCGCCAAGAAGGAGTGCTTTCATGTGTCATCTCTCGAGTCGCGCGTTCGCGTTGGGGTTCCTGGCGGCAGTATCGGTCGTGGTGACCGCGGGCTGCGCACCTGCGGTCGAGCCGGCGGACATGGTCCTGCACAACGGGAAGGTCGTCACGGTGGACGAGGCCAAGCCCGAGGCGCAGGCCGTCGCCGTTCGCGGCGACACCATCGTTGCCGTCGGCACGAACGACGAGGTCAGGCCGTACATCGGGGAGAAAACCGAGGTCATCGACCTCGGCGGGAAGCTCGCGATTCCGGCCTTCATCGACAGCCACGTCCATTTCACCGGGATCGGTCAGAACAAGCTCCAGCTTGACTTGATGAAAGTGAAGAACTGGGACGAGGTAGTCGCGATGGTGGCCGAGGCCGTCAAGGCGGCGAAGCCCGGCGAGCTCATCGGTGGCCGCGGCTGGCACCAGGAGAAGTGGGACAAGGTGCCGGAGCCAAGCGTCGAGGGGTTCCCGACGCACGACTCGTTGAGCAAGGTGTCGCCGAACAACCCCGTCGTCCTGCGCCATGCGAGCGGGCACGCGACGTTCGCGAACAAGAAGGCCATGGACCTGGCGGGCATCACGAGAAAGACGCCGAATCCGCCCGGCGGCGAAATCCTGAAAGACAAGCAAGGGCAACCGATCGGCGTGTTCCGGGAGACCGCGTCCCGCCTGGTGTCCAGGGGGCTGGAGTCGCTGCCGAGGCCGACGCCGGAGGAGCAGGACGCGAGGCGGCGGCAGATCATCGAGCTGTCGGCCGAGGAGTGCCTGCGGAACGGCATCGCGAGCGTGCACGACGCCGGCGTCGGGGCGGACACGATCGACGCCTACAAGCAGATGATCGACGCGGGGAAGTTCGGCATCCGCATGTACGCGATGCTCCAGGGGAGCAACGAGAGCCTGGCGAAGGATCTCGCCGGCCGCAGGATTGTGGACTATGGGAACAAGCACCTGACCGTCCGCTCGATCAAGCAGCTCATCGACGGCGCGCTCGGGCCGCGCGGCGCGTGGCTGCTCGAGCCGTACGCCGACCTGCCCACCAGCACCGGCCTGAATACCGGTTCGGTGGAGAACATCACCGAGACGGCCCGCCTGGCGATCGAGAACGGCTTCCAGCTCAACGTCCACGCGATCGGCGACCGCGCGAACCGCGAGACGCTGAACATCTTCGAGGCGGCATTCAAGGCCAACCCCGACAAGAAGGACCTTCGCTGGCGCGTCGAGCACGCGCAGCACATCAGCGCCGCCGACATCCCACGCTTTGGCCAACTGGGCGTGATTGCGTCGATGCAGGCGATCCACTGCACCTCGGACGCTCCGTACGTGCTGCAGCGCCTTGGGCCGCAGCGCGCTGAGGACGGCGCCTACGTCTGGCAGAAGCTGATGAAGACCGGCGCTGTTGTCGCCAACGGCACTGACGCCCCGGTCGAGTACGTCGACACGATGCCCGGGTTCTATGCGTTCGTCGCGCGCAAGATGAAGAACGGCGAGCCCTTCTTCCCTGACCAGCGCATGAGCCGGGCCGAGGCGCTCAAGGCGTATACCTACAACGGCGCCTATGCGGCGTTCGAGGAGAACACCAAGGGGTCGCTGGCGGCGGGAAGACTCGCGGACATCGCTGTCCTGTCAAAGGACATCATGAGCATTCCGGAGGAGGAGATCCTGACGACCGAGGTGCTGTACACGATTGTGGGCGGGAAGGTGCTGTACAAGAAGTAGATTCGATGTCGTCGCCAGAGATTCGACCGTACGGGGCTGTCTCGAGTGTCTCAAAATGGGACAGCGGAGCGAGGGCGGGATGGGCACGGATCATCGTGCCGCTCTTCTTCCTCCTGGTCTTTGCCGTCGTCGATCTGGGGCGGCTGTTCTTCGTGCAGATGGCGCTGCAGCATGCAATGCGGCAGGCGGCGCGGCTGGCGGTGACGGGCAACAAGCTGGCCGATCCGGACAACCCCGGCAGCATGCTGAGCCGCGTCGACTCGATCATCCTGGCCACCCTTACATCGGCCCCCCTGCGCGTGACGGTGGTCGTACACTGAGGTTAGGACTTCACGAACAGCCACGCTGAAACTACGATACCCACGGCAATCACAAACAGGTGGATCCACCGCTGATCCACGCGCTTGGCCGTGCGCGCGCCGATCCAGCCCCCCGCTACCGCCCCGGCTGCCATTAATAGCGCCAGCGGCCAGACCACCAGGCCCTTCACCGCAAAGAACACGAACGCGATCACGTTGATGAGCGTGCCAAGTATGGTCTTGAGGCCGTTCATCCGGTGGATGTCGCGCAGGCCCATCACGCTCAGGGACGCCAGCATCAGGATGCCAATCCCGGCCCCGAAGTACCCGCCGTACGTCGCGACAAAGAGCTGAAAGAAAAAGCCCCCGACACGCCCCCCGGTGGTGACCCGCTCTTCGCCCTGCGGGTTGTTGCCCGTCCACCGCGACATCGGATCGCGGAGCGCGAACAGCAGCGTCGCGAACATGACAAGGAAGGGCACAACCCGGTCGAAGACCTCCGGAGGCGTGCTGACCAGGACGAGAGCGCCCAGCAGGCCACCAGCCACGCTCGGGAGGACCAGCGTGATGAGCAGGTCTCTGTGGATTAATGTGTCGCGCCGGTAGGCGAGGGCGCTGCTGAGCGAGCCAGGCCAGAGGGCGGCGGTGTTCGTGGCGTTTGCCAGTATGGCCGGCTGACCGAACGCCACGAGGGCAGGAAAGGAAATGAGGCTCCCCCCGCCGGCGACCGAGTTGATCGCGCCGGCGAGCACGGCGGCGAGAAAGAGGCCGAACAGTCCGAACAGTGCAAGCATGGTCGGCTGCGAGTCCCCGCCATCATAACGGAGATCCGGCAGTTCTCCGTTCACGGTTCTCGGGCAGTCAGGTGACGTACGCGGAGAAGCGGACACATGGAACCGAGGGCCGGCGCAACCCGCTCACGTGGTTTGTGTTTCTGGCCGCGCTAGCTGTTGCGCGTGTCGATGCGGGAGGGGCGCTGCCGCTCGAACTTGGCGATCTCGGCGCCATGCGCCAGCACGTAGCCGGTGTCGTCAACCCCATTGAGAAGGCATTCGCGGGAGAAGGCGTCGATGGGAAAGCTGACCGACTGGCCGCCAGGAAGGGCCAGCGTCTGACTGACGAGGTCCACGGTGAGGATTGCGGAGGGATCCTGCGCGAGGTGCCCGATAAGCTCCGCGTGAATCTCGCCGGGGACGATGACCGGCACGAGGCCGTTCTTGAGGGCGTTCTGCCTGAAGATGTCGGCGAACGACGTGCTGACGATCGCGCGGAAGCCGAACTCAGCCAGCGCCCACGGGGCGTGCTCGCGGGAGCTGCCGCAACCGAAGTTGTGACCGGCGACCAGGATTGACGCCTCCCGCGCGCCCGGCTGGTTCAGGACGAATCCCGGCTTGGGCTGTCCCTCCGCGTCGTACCGCCAGTCGTGGAACAGGTGGTCGCCCAGCCCGACGGGCGACACGGTCTTCAGGAACCGCGCCGGGATGATCTGATCGGTGTCGATGTTGTCCACCGCCAGCACGACGGCGCGGCTGTCGATCCGTGTGAAGGGCGTCATGCGAGTCGCCTCACGTCGGTAATCTCGCCGGTGATCGCGGCCGCCGCGGCCGTCAGCGGGCTCGCCAGGAACGTCCGGCTGCCGGGTCCCTGGCGCCCCTCGAAATTCCGGTTGCTCGTCGAGACACACGACTCGCCCGGCCGGAGCTCGTCGCCGTTCATCGCGATGCACATCGAGCAGCCGGCGTGCCGCCACTCCGCGCCGGCCTCGCGAAAAACCCGGTCCAGCCCCTCGGCCTCGGCCTGCGCCTTGACCTCGCGCGATCCCGGCACCACGAGCATCCTCACGCGCGGGTGGATTCTCCGCCCCTGCAGCAATGACGCGGCTTCGCGGAGGTCGGAGAGGCGCCCGTTCGTGCAGCTGCCGAGGAACACGACGTCAATCGCGCGGCCGACGAGCGGACGGCCGATGTCGATGGCCATGTAGACCAGCGCCTTCTCGAGCGACGCCCGCGCGACGGGGTCCGTGATCCACGAGGGATCCGGCACCGGGCTCGAGATCGGGATCGCCATGCCAGGGTTCGTGCCGAACGTGATCATCGGCTCGAGACGATCCGCCTCGATCGCGATCTCGCGGTCAAACGCCGCGCCAGGGTCGCCCGGCAGGCGCCTCCACCCCGCGACGGCCGCGTCCCACGCCCGTCCCCGCGGGGCAAACGGCCGGCCGTGCAGGAACTGGAACGTCGTGTCGTCGGGCGCGATGAGACCCGCGCGCGCGCCGGCCTCGATGGACATGTTGCAGATGGTCATCCTCTGGTCCATCGACAACGCCGAGATGGTCGATCCGCAGTACTCGAGCGCGTACCCGGCGCCGCCGTCCACGCCGATCTTGCCGATGATGGCGAGGATCGCGTCCTTGGCGCCCACGCCGGCCGGCAGAACCCCGTCGACCCTGATGCGGCACGTCCGGGGCCGCCGTTGGAGGAGGCACTGGCAGGCCAGCACCATCTCGACCTCGCTCGTCCCGATGCCAAAGGCAAGCGCGCCAAAGGCCCCGTGTGTTGCCGTGTGACTGTCACCGCAGACGATCATCATGCCTGGCTGGGTGAGGCCGAGATCCGGCCCGATGACGTGCACGATCCCCTGGCGGCTGTGGCCCGGGCCGTAGCAGGGAATGCCGAACGCGGCACAGTTGGACACGAGCTGGGACACCTGCCTCGCGGCCGCCGCCTCAATCATCGACTCCGGGCGGCCATCGGTTGGCACGCTGTGATCCGCAGTCGCCAGCGTGCAGTCGGGACGCCTGACCGACAGCCCGCGCGCGCGCAGGCCGTCGAAGGCCTGAGGCGACGTGACCTCGTGCACCAGGTGGAGATCGACGTAGAGGAGTGGCGGAGCCGGGGGCTGCCCCGCCACGAGGTGGGCATCCCAGATCTTGTCAACGAGCGTGCGGGTCTTCGTCATACGGCAGCAAGGGCAGCGGGTCAGGCGACGACCCGGGCATGGCGGGCCTCGATGGCCGCGCACACGGCATCTCCAACCTCCGTTGTGGTCGCCGAATGGCCGTCCCGCGCGAGGTCCGAGGTCACCGTCCCGCCGGCAATCACGGTCTCGATGGCGTTCTCGATCGCCCTGGCTTCAGCCTTGAGGTTGAAGCCGTAGTCGAACATCGCGGCAACGGATCCGATCGCGCCGAGCGGGTTGGCGATGTTGCGGCCGGCAATGTCCGGCGCGGAGCCATGAATCGGCTCATACAGACCGGCACGAATGCCGGACGGCCGCACATCGCCAAGCGATGCCGACGGCAGCAGGCCAATCGATCCGGCCAGCACCGCCGCCTCGTCGCTGAGTATGTCACCAAACGTGTTCTCGGTCAGCAGCACGTCGAACTGCGTGGGCCTGATGATGAGCTGCATCGCGCAGTTGTCGACATACAGATGGGTCAGCGTCACGGCCGGGTACTCCCTGGCGACGTCGGTGACCACCTGGCGCCAGAGGCGCGAGTTCTCCAGCACGTTCGACTTGTCCACGCTCGTTACATGTCGCCGGCGCGTCAGGGCGAGATCGAACGCCACGCGGGCCACCCGCTCGATTTCCGCCCGCGTGTAGGCCATCGTGTCGACCGCGCGCGTCTCGGCGCCTTCCCCGAAGATCCCGCGGGGCTTCCCGTAGTACAGGCCCGCCGTCAGCTCCCGGACGACGACGAGGTCGGTCCCGGCGACGATCTCCGGCTTGAGGGGCGACGCGCTCAGCAGACAGGGGAGCGCCCGAACGGGGCGGAGGTTCGCGTAGACGCCCATCACCGAGCGGAGCTCCAGCAGGCCCCGTTCCGGGCGCCGGTCGGGAGGGTACCCGTCGAACTCCGGCCGTCCAACGGCGCCCAACAGCGTGGCATCTGCGTCCAGGGCGAGCCGCTTCGTGCCGTCGGGGAGCGGTACCCCGGTCAGGTGGATGGCCGCCCCGCCAATCGGCGCGTCCGCGCACTCGATGACATGGCCGAACAGGCGTCCGACGACCTGAAGCACACGAACCGCCTGCGCGAGGACCTCCGGTCCGATTCCGTCGCCCGGCAGCACGAGAATCCTCAATCGCATAAGGCACGCTTCCTGCTGCAAGCGGCGTCACAGCCGCGGCATGGCGTCGGGCCGGTCCATCACCGCGCCGCCGGGCCGCGCTGCCGCTGCATCAGCCGCGGGTATCCGCGCGCATCCGCTGCGACGTCCACGACCGACGGCTGCTGCGGGGGCAGCGGCATGTCCTCGAAACCAGGTTCCCCTCGGCCGGCCACCTGCTCGGCAATCTCCTTGATCTCGTGATCCATCACGCCCTTCTGGCGATCGGCCAGGGCAATGAAGCGTCGGTAGACGGCGTCGAGCTGGTCGCGCATCAGCGTGTAGCCCAGTGTCTCACACCGCGCACCCAGCGCGTGCCGGCCGCTGTGCTTGCCGAGCACGAGCTGGCTCTCCGGGACACCGACGGTCTTCGGGTCGATGATCTCGTAGGTGGTCCGCTCCTTCAGCACGCCGTCCTGGTGGATGCCGGCCTCGTGCGCGAACGCATTGCGACCGACGATGGCCTTGTTCGGCTGCGGGCCGAACGAGATCAGGGTGGTCAGCAGCTGGCTGGCCGGGAAGAGCTCTGTCGTCCGGATCCCCGTGTGATACGGCAGGAGATCCTGGCGGACCTTCAGGATCATCACGATCTCTTCAAGCGACCCGTTGCCGGCACGCTCGCCGATGCCGTTGACGGTGCACTCGATCTGGCGTGCCCCCGCCTCGATGGCCGCGATCGAGTTCGCGACGGCCAGGCCCAGATCGTTGTGGCAGTGGACGCTGATCCGGGCGGAGGCGCCGATGGCCCGGACGATGCGGGTGATGAGGGCCGCAAAATCGCGGGGCATCGAGTAGCCCACCGTGTCGGGGATGTTGACCGTGCGCGCGCCGGCGGCCACCACTGCGCGGCACACCTCCTCCAGGTACGCCGGGTCGGTTCGGGTCGCATCCTCCGCGGAGAACTCCACCTCGTCCACGAACTGGCGGGCGAGGATCACGGCGGCGACCGCATCGTCGAGCGCCTGCGGGCGCGACTTCCTGAGCTTGTGCTGGAGGTGGATGTCGCTCGTGGCGATGAAGGTATGGATCCGAGGGTGCGCCGCGGGCTCGAGCGCCCGCACCGCCCGCTCGACGTCGAGCCGGCACGCCCGCGCGAGCGCCGCCACCTCGACGGACCGCAGCTCCCGGCTGATCGTGCGGACCGCCTCGAAGTCGCCGTCGGAAGCAATCGGGAAGCCGGCTTCAAGCGTGTCCACGCCCAGCTCGACCAGCTTGCGCGCCATGCGCAGCTTCTCGGGGACGGTCATGCTGCAGCCGGGGGCCTGCTCGCCATCGCGGAGCGTCGTATCGAAGATGTACACGCGGTCGCTCACGGAGCTCTCCTTTGCTGGTGAGGCGACACTATGCCCCGTTGCGGGTGTATTTCTCAAATTGATAATATTGGCTGAATGGATTAGTATCGCTAATGGCATAAGCGCCGCTGATGGGGAGACCGTCGCGGAAGCTCAGCCGCTGGCGAGCCGGTCAGGGGTGCCAATCTCGAGGAGGGGACATGGAGTGGTATGGCCTGAAGGTGCTCGCAACGGTGGCCGCGGAACGGAGCTTCTCGCGGGCTGCGGAGAAGCTCTATCGGACGCAGCCGGCGGTCTCGCTGGCGGTGCAGCGGCTCGAGGCCGAGCTTGGCGAGAAGCTGATCGATCGGGGCGGCCGTGCAGTGCTGCTGACTGATGCCGGCCGGCTCGTGCTCGACTACGCGCGCCGGTTCCAGAACCTGAGCGACGAGCTGGAGAGCCGGCTGGCCGAGCTGCGCGACCACTCGGCTGGCCGCCTCGTCATCGGGGCCAACGAGTCAACGACGCTCTACCTGCTGCCTCATATCGCGAGCTACCGGAAGGCCTACCCGAGGATGAAGGTCCGGGTGCAGCGGAGCCTCTCGAGCAAGATTCCCGCGCAGTTGCTCGATGGCGACCTCGAGCTTGGCGTGATCAGCTACAACCCGCGCGACGACCGGCTCGTCTCGGCCGTCATCTATACCGACCATCTGGCCTTCATCGTGTCGCCGCGTCATCGGCTCGCCGGCCGGAAGGCAGTGTCCATCACCGAACTCGGCATGGAGAACTTCATCGCCCACAACGTCGTGTCGCCGTACCGGGAGGTGGTGCTGCGGGCGTTCGAACGCCACAAGGTGCCGCTGCACATGGACGTCGAGATGCCGACCGTCGAGACCATCCGCAAGCTCGTCCAGCGGAACGAAGGCGTCGCGTTCCTTCCGCGCATGTGTGTCGAGCAGGAAATCGAGCAGAGGCGGCTGTGCGAGGTGCACGTCAAGGAACTCAGGGTCGATCGCCAGATACGGCTGGTGTATCCGGCGCGCCGGGCGCTGAGCCACGCGGCGAAGGCGTTCCTCGAGCTGATCAAGCGGCCAGAACGCGACTGAGGGCGAGGACATGAAGATCCATGAAACCTGAACGCCATACGGATCGGCATCTCGCGCTCACCGAGATGCTCAGCGAGCTTCGTGCGCATGCCAATCCTGCGAATGTGGCGGGCATGGCGCGGTACGGCATCAACGTCAACACTGTCAACGCCTTTGGCGTGTCGGCGCCGGTGCTGCAGAAGCTGGCTCGGCGGATTGGCCGCAACCACGAACTCGCCGCGGAGTTGTGGCACTCTGGTCTGCACGAAGCGCGGATCCTGGCGGGCCTGATCGACGATCCCTCCCTCGTGACCGACCGGCAGATGGAGCAGTGGGTGGTGGCGTTCGATTCATGGGACGTGTGCGACGGCATCTGCTCGAAGCTGTTCGACAAGACGCCGCTCGCGTGGACGAAAGCGGTCGCGTGGAGCCGGCGGAAGGAGGAATTCGTCAAGCGCGCCGGCTTCGTCCTGATGGCCGCGCTCGCGGTGCACGACAAGCGGGCGCGAGACGCCCGGTTCGTCGCGTTCCTGCCGATCATCGAGCGGCAGGCGACCGACGAGCGCAACTTCGTCCGGAAGGCCGTGAATTGGGCGCTGCGCCAGATCGGCAAGCGCAACGCGAAGCTCAATCGGGCAGCCGTGGCGACAGCCCGGAGGATTCGGAAGATTGACTCGAAGGCGGCGCGCTGGATCGCAGCGGATGCGCTCAGGGAGCTGACCAGCCCAACGACGCTGCGCCGTATCAAGTAGTCCTCAGTTCGAGGTTCTCGGTTCTCAGGGGGTCACCCGCGTCACACCGGATCAGTGGACCGCGGGCTAGCCGACGTACGAGGGCCTCGCGAAGACCAGGCCTTTTCGCCGGACGAGTTCGACCGTGATCGTGTGGCTGCCCGGCTTTCCCTCGGGCCTCTCGACCAGGAGCACGTAGTGGCCCGCGAGCGCACCTTCCAGCCGCGTCATCGCCAGGCCTGCGAACTGGTGCGTCTGCTCATAGAAGCCGCCAGTTGCCGCCGCGATCGCGCGCAGGCCGGCTTCGAGCGAGTGATAGTCGGCGTCGGTGACATCGAGCGAAAACACGGTGACGCGAGCGGACGCGAGGGCGCGACACGCCTCGCCGTAATGGTCGTCAACGACGACGCGTGTCCGCTCCAGCCGCCCCATGCCCCAGGCGAACAGGACGAGCGACTTGGAGCCTGGCAGCGGCTCGAGCGCCCGGCCAACAAGCAGAAGGGCTTCCTCGAGCGTGGCGGCGCGACGTCCGGCGGCTGGATCGAAGTGCGCGGCCAGCGAGAGCCCTTCGGAGGGCTCGACCTCGGGCGGGTTCTCGAAGAGGATGGCCCGATCGAGCAGGCGAGCGAGACGCGCGCGGTCGTTGGTAAAGTCGGCGTAGAGCTTGAGGTGGGAATCGAACATCAGCACGGCGACCCGGTCGGTCGGTGCCAACCTGTTCACCAGGTCGTGCGCGCGCTCCAGCATGCGCATCAGGCCGCCAATCCGCGTGGATTCGACCTCCTTCTGAAACAGGAAGGCGATCAGCCGGCCGCCCGGCGTCGCCGCGGGCTCGGCACCTGCCGGAACCTCTGCGGTGGTCAGGGCGTTCGCAGCCGCGGAGCCAGGCACCCATTGCATCGAGTCCACGCGAGCCGGCTTGCCGTCGATGGCGACCTTGAAATCGGTGACGTCAAGACCGAGAACGGGTGTACCGTCCGGTGAGATGACGCGGACGTCGATCAGAACGCGCGCCACCTCGACGCGCTCGGTGATCTGCGGCAGTTGGCCAGGCACCTGCGCGGAGAGCAAGGCGCCAGCGGCGAGAATCCCGATGGGGACAATGCGCACGGGGAGTGTCCTGAACGGAGGATAGCACAGGCGCTTCTTGCATTTCCGCGGGTCCCGTCCTATCCTCCAGGTCCTCTGGAGGATGCCATGAGCCGAAGATCGATCGCCCTGTGGACCCTCGTGGTCGTCGTGACCTCGTTCGCTGCCGCCCCGCCGGTGCTGGCGCAGCAGCGGGCCCGCGTGCTGGACAAGGACACGTTCATGGACATGGAGAACGTGGCCAGCCCGGCCATCTCGCCGGACGGGAAGCTCATCGTGTTCACGCGGGAGTGGATTGACAAGGTCAAGGACCAGTCGCGCACCAACCTCTGGGTCGTCGACGTTCAGGGCACGCGCGTGCGGGAGCTGACGAGGGGGAGCTGGCGCGATACGGCTCCCGTGTGGGCGCCGGATTCCAGGCGCATCGCCTTCCTCTCGGACCGCGACGGCACGACGCAACTGCACGTGCTGTTCGTGGACACGGGTGAGGTGGCGCAGTTGACGCACCTGGAGCGGGCGCCATCCTCCATCCGCTGGTCGCCTGACGGGAAGCTGATCGCCTTCACCTCCTTCGTGCCGGAGGAGGATCCGATCCTGCCCATCCAGCTGCCGAAGCGGCCGCGCGGCGCCGAGTGGGCGAAGGGGCCGACGATTGTCGATCGCCTGAGCTGGAGCCGGGACGGCGAAGGGCCAACGGAAAAGGGCTTCACGCACGTCTACACCCTCGATGCCATCGTCGGCGGCACGCCCCGCAAGGTCACCGACGGAAGGTTCAACCACAGCGCGCCCGCGTGGGCGGCAGACGGCCAGATGCTCTTCGTGTCCGGGATCCGAAAGCCCGAAGCGGAATACCTCTGGGGCGACACCGAAATCTACGCCGTCGATCTCAAGACCCTCGAGGTCAAGGGGCTCACGGATCGGAAGGGGCCGGATGGAAACCCCACGGTGTCGCCGGATGGGCAGTGGATCGCCTACACGGGTTTTGACGACAGGAACTACACAAGCCATCTGTCGAGCCTGTACCTGATGGACAAGAGCGGCGGGAGCAAGCGGGCGTGGGCCGACAAGCTGAACGACTCCCCGGGGTCGATCATCTGGGCGCCGGACAGCTCGGGCGTGTACTTCACGGTCAACGAGCTTGGATCGACGAGGGTCTACTTCGCGCCGCTCAAAGGCGACAAACGGCAGCTGGGCGGCGGCACGCAGGTGCTCAGCGGGTTGTCGATCGCCCGGAACGGGCAGGCCGCCGCCGTGCGCACCTCGCCCCTCGAGCCGGGGCATGTCGTGACGTTCTCCGTGCAGCACCCTACAGCGACGACGAAGCTCGTGGACGTCAACGAGGACGTGCTTGCCGGTGTGAAGCTGGGCGAGGTCGAGGAGCTGTGGTTCACGTCGAAGGACGGTCTGAACGTCCAGGGATGGCTCGTGAAGCCGGCCGATTTCCAGCCCGGCCGGAAGTACCCGATGGTGCTCTGGATCCACGGCGGCCCCTGGTCGATGTACGACGTCTCGTTCAACTGGGGCTACCAGAACTTCGCGGCGCTCGGCTACGCGGTGCTGTACACGAATCCGCGCGGCTCGACCGGCTACGGCCAGGACTTCGTCAACGGCATCCAGTTCTCCTACCCCGGCAAGGACTACGATGACCTGATGGCGGGCGTTGACGCGGCGATCGCCAAGGGGTTCATTGACGAGAAGAACCTGTTCGTCTGCGGCGGCAGCGGCGGCGGTGTGCTGACGGCGTGGATTGTCGGCCACACCAGCCGCTTCGCGGCGGCGGTGTCGATGCGGCCTGTCATCAACTGGCACTCGTTCGTCGGCACGACGGACGGACCGTCTTGGTACCGCCAGTTCCAGAAGTACCCGTGGGAGGATCCGATGGAGTACGCGGTCCGCTCGCCGCTCCACTATGTCGCCAACGTGACGACGCCGACGATGGTGATGACCGGCGAGGCGGACTTGCGGACGCCAATCCGGCAGAGCGAGGAGTACTACCGCGCGCTCAGGATGCTGAAGAAGGAGACGCTGCTCGTCCGGATGCCGGACGAGTTCCACGGCTGGCGCCGCCCGTCACACCGGCTGATGCAGCAGCTGTATCTGCAGGCGTGGTTCGAGAAGTACAAACGGTAGGAACAGCGCATCCGCGCCCGTCGCTGTCAGTTCTCGGTGCCCGGTTCTCGGTTCACGGGGAATCACGCGTGACGCGCCGAGAACCGAGAACTCGGAACCGATGGCTGGAACTC
>Ga0315296_10000904_pt1 | contig 26339 bp, 21 predicted proteins | sample YL17G14_18_MG_FD_203921 | JGI IMG/M metagenome (GOLD analysis project Ga0315296, IMG submission 203921) | Sediment microbial communities from Yellowstone Lake, YNP, Wyoming, USA - YL17G14_18 | ecosystem: Environmental > Aquatic > Freshwater > Lake > Sediment | place: USA: Wyoming | collected... | reverse complement strand
AAGCAATCGCCTTCATGTCGTCGGGGAAGGAATGCCCGCCAGCGAATATCTCGCAGCGGAAACGATCGGTCGCTCCGGCTGCGCTGTAGGCTGCGCGACCGCGCTCGCCGATGTGCCGCACTCCGTCAATCGGGAAGATGCGATCCTGATCGCCGGCGATCATCAGGAGAGCCTTCGGAGGAAGGCTCACAAGGATCTCGTCCATGTCGCAAACCGTGAGCATCCCCGGCACGTATGAGGCCATGTTGTGGTTGATACGGTCGCGCAAGACGGTGGAAATCATTCCGAAGCCGCAGGACGAAACCGCCGCTTTCACCCTGTCGTCGAACCACGCCAGCCACAGAGTCTCCTGCCCGCCCAGCGAATGCCCGATCGCCCCGATGCGCTCATTATCAACTTCGGGGCGAGATTGGAGCACGTCAAGCGCGCGCGCTAGGTCGTGCAGATACTTGGCCTGCAGGCTGGACCCGCGCAGGATATAAGCCATCGCCACGAAGCGCTCGTAGTTCGGGCCTTCCAGGCTGCCGTTCTCGACCCGCTGGTACTCCGGCGGCCGGCGTTCCTCGAAGGCCAGATGGTCGGGGCAGATCACGACGTAACCGCGCTTGCAAAGGTCGAGGCCGTAGTGATACACCCGGTTGGCGGTAAGCCCTGCAGGCTCGGATTTGCCCAGGTAAAACTGCCCCGCATGCTGATGGGCAGCCACAATCCCGGGCGCAGGCTGATTCAGAGGCTGCGGCAATAGCAAGTAAGCAGCCACTCGCTCTCCCGGCTCCACGCAATAAGTCACGCGCTCGCGCACGAAGCCGTCGCCCTCCTGCCGCTCCTCCACGCGCAGCCGCAGCGCTGCCCGGCGCGGGAACTCCCCCAGCAGTCTCATTACGCGTTTGCGCAGTTCGGGCATTTCAGTGCCTCCCTCAAGTTATCTCGATCACATCATCGTCTTTCAGGTTCTGCTGTGGGTCGAGCCATTGAGAGAAAGCGCGCGCTGCCTCCCCTTTCGAGATCCGGCCGCGCAGCCTCTCTTTCAGGGCCTCGGTGCTGCGCGTGGCTTGCGGCTTGATGGTAACGCGCTTGAGCAGCGCAATCGCCTCAGCCGTGCACAATGGGGCAACGTCAGCGGCTGGTGCGTCAGTCGGCAGGGCGAGTAGCGCGCGCACTCCTTGCGAGGCGTTGTCGTCACGGCCGGCCAGCACCGTGTCGACCTGCTGCATCACCTCGGGCTGCTTCAGCCACGCGAGCGCGCTGCCGATTGCCTGCGCGGCGCGCCTTTCCATGTCGCCCAAGTCGGGCAGCGCCAGGCGCTGCCCCATGCGAAGCCCGCAATCAGGGCAGAGGGGCGACTCACGCAGCGCGCCCGGCAGCCTCTCTCCGGTGCACTGTACAGTAGCGGCTTGTCTCAACGCTGACTCAAGCGATGCGAAAACTCCGGCGCGGTCCAGCCCCGCCGCAGCAAGCGCTTGCAGTGCTTGATACCAATCGCTCCCTTTCGCTTCGACGTAAGGACGGAAATGCGAGGCCGCGAAAACCTGCGCGTGCCATGCGCAGTACTCCTTCGAATAGGAGCGGGAGAAGTCCTCCGCCAGGCGGCTGATATTGTCTGCCTCGGGGATCAATCCCTCGCCTTGCGCCAGGGCCTCCAACAGACGCTGCTTCATCTTCCCGACCATCGAACCCGGCAGCGGGGTCAGCGCATCATGTTTCAGGTAGGCCGAAAGCGCAGCAAGCGGCGCTGCGTGCTCATGGATGAAATGCTCAACTGGGCGCAAGTGTTTCAGGTCGCCGGCTCCATTATCGAACTCGCCCAAGGCCTGGATCGCTGCGCTCAGGCCTTCATGCGCAGGGACACCTTCCGGCACCTTCTCAGCGAAAGACTGCGCGCGCCCAAGTAGGGCGTATGTCGCGGCCCACATGATCCTTTCGTGCCCGAGAGCATTGCGCGCCCCCTCCAGGGATTGTCTCAGCGCAGGCATTTCGCGCTTCATGCGAGCGGCCCACGCGCACGCATCTCGCCACAGTTGCTGCTGTGCCGGCAGGTCCAGTTCGCCGAGTTCCCGGTCGAACAGTGCGCGGCCAAGTTCGATTGCCGCCTCACGTTTTTCAGCCGGTATCAGGGCTGCGCGCGCCCAGAACGGCTGGTGCTCCGACACCGGCGTTCCCAACTGCTCGAAGGGGATCGGTTTCAGGAATGCATCGCACGGCACCACCCACCCCGCCTTCGCCATTGCAGCAAGCGCCAGTTCCACCTGCTCCCTCACCAATCCGACCGACTTCGCCAGGCCCCTTTCAAGGTCTGCGAAGGCTGCCGGCTCATCCCGCGACAGCAATGCCAACACCGCCTCGACCACTGTGCACGCAGATGCGCTCACAGCCCACCGGCCTCCATCCTTGCGAGCCAGGCCGAGCGGCGCGAGGTAGTCGCGCACATGCGCTTCGAGCGACGATCCGGGGAGCACAACGGGTTGATCGGGCCGCAAGAACTGGTTTATCACTTGATTCACTTGCTGCCGGCCCGCGAGCAGGCGCGCCGGAGCCACTGCAGCGAAGTTGGGAAACACAGCCGCAAGGCGAGGCGCGAGCAGTTCGGAAAGCACCTTCTCCCAATCTTGTTCGAGGTCAGGCGCTGCAATTGGTGCTTGCTTGCCAACCGAAAGCACCCGGCCCTCCGCATAAAGGCGCTTGACGATGCGCGCCGCCTCTTGCTCCAGGGCGACAGCCTTTTCGGAGGCCAGGCGCCGCATGGCGGCTGCTTTCCTGCCTTGCTTCAGCGCGGGGTCTTGCAGCGCAATGCGCAGCGCAGCGTGTTCGCGCAGCACCTCGATGTCCCGCCCATCTGCGGCGCGCGGGATCCAGGCTGCCAGGCCTGCTGCGAAGCGGCCCGCCACAGCAGCGGCGGCCCTCTGCCAGGCCGCTTGCTGGCCCTCCGGATCGTAGAGCGTTCCAAGGAACAGATGAGCATCCTCTCTGCTCGCCGGACTCTCGATAACGGCGGCGGCGTTGCGCAGTTGCGCCTCGCCAATGCCGCGCAGATCGCAGACCTGAACCGTTGCCCAGCGCCTGGTGTTGTGCCACTCAAAAGCCATTGCCCTCGGCGTCGCAAGCGTGCCGAGCGGCACTCCTTGCTGGCCAGCGGCGGCATGAGCGAATTCGAGCACCCGCTGATCCTCGTCGGTCATAGCCGCCAGCATCTCGTCAAGTCGCCTGCGCAGCAGTTCCGAGGCGTCCGTGGCAACGTCCAGAAAGTAGATGTCCGCCCACTTGCCCTCCTGCCTGCTGACCTCGACATAAGCCCCTCGCCGCCTCAGGCTCTCCAGCGCCTCGCGCGCCTGCGCGCATTGCACCGCCGCGCCAGCGTCCGAGAAAGCAAGGGCCGCAGCGTGCTGCCTCACATGCCACTGCACGCCTGCCAGGCTGCACAAGACCAAGCCCTTGGCTATTGATAGAGCGAGCGCTTGCTTTTCGGCGAAACTGCGCACGCGCGATTCGAGGAACGAGAATGCCGCCCGCTGCGCCGTCACCTCAGGCATGTCGGACATCCTCGGCCAGAAGAAATCGAAGATGTCTGCCGGCGCGAGCAGTCGATCGTGCGACCGATCGAGCAGGCCGCCCACGCTTGCGCTCTGCTGCACGAACTGAAGCAGTGTGCGCGTTTTCGAGAGAACCGAGTCAGCCAGTCCCTCAAGCAAGTCCAGGGCCATCGGGTTCAGCGGGTAGCACTCAGCCAGCGCCGCAGCGGAGAACGGCGGCACCCCTTGTCGAGAAAGACCAGCGTGCAGGGCTTCGATCGCCTGGGCATATGTTTCGGGATTCCTCTTCCTCACCAGTTTCCTGCTCAGCACCTCTCGCGCCTGCGCAATCGAAAGGGCGTGCTTCTCGAACCGGTCGCCGATCTGGCGCAGAGTGTGGCGATCCACATCGCCGATTTCCTCCAGCGACCGCTGAATGGTTACCACCAGCCAGACCGGCGCGCGGCTCGTCTGCTGCGCAAGGAACTGAAGAAACGAGGCGTCCGCATCGAGTTCGCGCTTCCCCTTTGCCGACAGGAACAGGCCCAGTTCATCCAGCAGAACCACAATCCCCTTGTAGCCGTTCTCGCGCAGCGCTTCTTCGAGCAGTCCTATCGCCTCAGCGCGCGAGCGCCACAGGCGCAGGGGCAGCGACTCGCGCGCACATAGTTGCTGCGCAACCAGAGCCGCAGCACGCGCATCCTTCTGAGCCAGTTCCGACCACGATGCGGCCAAGGGACGGCTCAATTCGTCGAGTTCATTCGCATATCGCGGCAGCAGAAACTCGCGCGCAACACTGATAACGTGACTCGCTTGCGCAAGCAGCACCTCCAGGCCCGGGTTCCTCGCCCGCAGTTCACGCTGAATGGTTTCGAAGACTGTGTCCTCCAGCGGCTGCGACGATGGGCCCGCTTCATCGAGGGCAACCTGCACTACAAGCAGGCGGCGCTGGGGATGAAAGCAGCGCGCGATGTCATTGAACTCAGGGTGCCCCGCGAGAAAAATCGGCCAGGCCTCAGGGAATTCCGCCAGAAGGCTGACAACCGCAAGCAGGTGCGACTTGCCGCTGCCATAGACTCCGCGCACGATGAACGCCCCACCCGGCCCATCCACCCGGGCAAGGCTGTTCAGGATTGAGCGGCAAGCGGCGCGGTTCTCGGGCTCGGTGGTGAAGTATTCTGAAAGGTATCCCGCAAGTGCCTGCTCGCTCTCGGAAGAGAGAGGCCCCCCTCCTTCCGCTTCCTTGAATATCTTCTCCTTGATCGCCGAGACGTTAGCAAGCGAAACCACGGCAGGGAAATCGCTGATGCTTACCAGGTCGCCAATCCGCATCGCGGGTTACCGCAGCCCCCCGCCTGGCGGCTTCAGATGTTTATCCAGAAACGCGATGGCGTGGGTGAAGAGGTCCGGGCTGAATCGCTCCAGGTCGTGCCCGGCACCGGGAACGCGCACGAGTTCGACCGGCACACGAGCATCGCGCAGCGCAGCAGCGAACCGGTCCGACTGGCTGATCGGCAGCACATCCTCCACCCCGTGGAACAACAGGAATGGCGTCCTGCCGCCGGCAACGTAAGTGGTCGCGCTCGCGTCGCGGCGCGCTCTTTCAGGATCGCGCGCCGGCCCGCCTGCGGGCCGTAGCCCTTCGGCGGGCGTAGGCCCGATGAACTGGGCGATTATCCCCTCCAGCCCCGAAGTCTTATCCGTCAGATCGAACGGCGTGGAGAAACAGACTGCGCATTGCACCGCGCTGAATACCTCCTGCCAGCCTCCTTGTCCCTCGAACTTGCCCGGGGTCAGCGCCACCATCGCCGCCAGGTGCCCTCCAGCCGAGTGGCCCCACACTGCGATATGCTCGCCGTCAGCCCGATGTTGTGCCGCGCTCGCCCTCACCCACCGCACCGCGCACTTGCAGTCCTCGAGCGCCGCCGGGAATGGAGCCTCCCCCGACAAACGATAGAAGACCGATGCGCACAGATACCCGTGCGAAGCCGCCCGCGCCGCCAGGTCGTGATAACTCTCCTTATTGCCCCCGCCCCACCCACCTCCGTGAATGAAAACCACCACCGGCAGCAAGTCGCCCGCTGTTTCGGCAGGCCGGAACAGGTCGAGCGTCAGGTCTCTGTCGCCGCCACGCCCGAAGATGACGTCCCTTGCGCACACCGCCGGTCTTTGCAGGCCGCTCACATCTACTGGCTCGAATCCGCTCAAACCATGCCCCTTCCCGGCCACATCAGCCCCCTCGCCCCTACTGCAGGCTGCGCACGAGCGAATCTGCCAGCGGCGAATACAGCAACCCTGCGCGGCGAAACGGGCTGCGCGATTCGGCGAGGCCACCCAGCAAGGCATCGAGCAATCCCACCCGCCCGTATTCCACCACCGCCGCGCCTTCCCTCAGGCCTCCCAAGCGGGCTGCCTCGCGAATCGCATGCCTGAGATTGCCCAGGTCGTCCACCAGTCCCAGTTTTTTCGCTTGCCTGCCGGTGTAAACCCGGCCATCAGCCAGGCGCACAACCTGCGCCCGCGTGAGTTTCCCAGTGCGCCCCTCCGCCACCGCCGTCACGAACTGATCATATATGTCATTGATCAGGTCCTGCACGATCTTCTTTTCCTCGGGCGTCAACGGCCGCGCGAAAGAGCCCATGTCCTTATGCGGCCCGCTTTTGATCACCTGCTCGTTCCAGCCGATCTTCTTCAAGAGTCCCGAAAGTTCCGGCGCAGACATGATGACACCGATGCTTCCCGTGATCGTGCCGGGGCTGGCAATGATCTTGTCTGCTGCGCACGAAACATAGTAACCCCCGGACGCAGCGACGTCGCCCATCGAAACTACAACAGGCTTGCCTGCCTTTTTGACGCGCAGGATTTCGTCATAGATTTCCTGCGAGCCGGCAGCACTTCCGCCCGGGCTGTCCACGCGCAGCACAACGGCTCCCACGTTCGCGTCCCTTGCCACCTTGCGCAGCACTCTCACCAGGCGGTCCGAGTTCGCAGCGCCCCCAAGAAAACCGCCTGCCGAACCCGTGATCACCCCCTCCACCCGCACGAGCGCTATCCTGCCCCCGATTCCCCCCGACAGGTGGACGAACATGCCCGCCAGGAACAGCGCGCCCAACACCAGCACCAGGCATCCCAGCCCTCCACATCCAATGAATAGCCACGGACTGCGCCTGCGCTTCCTCTGCGGCATCTGCGGCATCTGCGGCATCTGCGGACTCTGCGGACCTTCCATTTCAGCCCTCCTCGCCCATTCCCGGACACGACGCTATTCCACCACCCCTACTCGCCCCCCTCCTGACCATCCCTGTCATTGTGAGCCTTTCGTCTTCCCTGGTGGCAGACGGCTGTGCCACATGGTTGAAAATCGTTGCTGCAATACGAGAACCTCTCCGGAGCACGTTCCCGTTCCGGCGCGCTTGTCCGGATGGGCGCGGCTTCTGCCGAAGTCCCACCGCCTCTGCCTGGGGCTTGCGCACGCTGATCAGGCCGCTGCTACTGGGTGAGGGTTATGTTCACGCTCAGGCGCTTGTCGCCGGCGTACAGGTTCACATCCGCCTGGCCCGGCTGGTAGCCGGCGAGGGTCGCTCTGACCCGATAGTTGCCAGGGGAGACGAAGAATCCGTAATCTCCCTTTGAAGACGATGTGGTCGCGGCTACCTGCTGGCCAGTGTCTTTGACAACAATAACAACTGCCGCCCCGGCTAGCCCTTTGCCCGACGCATCCATCACCTTGCCGCCCAGGTTGAAAGGCTCAGGGGGCGGCGTGATCGGCGGCGGTTGTGTTCCTCCGCCTCCGCCCCCGCCGCAGCCGATGAGCAGGCATGATGCGAGCAACGCGCCGACGAGGATCCAATGGCCTTTTTCTCTCATGGTTACCTGCCTCACGGTGGGGAAACCAGCAGCCAGACGCCATCGGCCGGCTTGGCCTGCACCCAGACCGCCTCCCACGGCGGCAGTTCCTGGCTCGCCTGGTATTTGCCGTCTGCGCCCAGGCGATATATCGCGCTCACCAACTCCTGCGTGACCGCAGTGGAGAACGTCACCGGCGCGCGATCGAGATACTTCACGGTGATCTTGCCGAGAGGAACTGTCTGCGCGAACGGGTTGCCGACTTGGTTCCAGCCTGCAAGCAGCCTTATCGGATACGGCGCGGCGGATGATGCTAGCACGCCGGTTATCGTAACCGCGCGGGCCTGATCGAGTTTCAGCCAGTATCCCAGTCCAGGGGCAATGGGCGGAGTGTGGGGATAGAACACATACTTGTTGGTGCCGGAAAGGTCGGGCTTCCATCGGGCCAGCAGCGTCTGCAAGGGCTGCAGGCCCAGCACGCGGGCTGCATCGGTTTCGAATGGCTCTATCGGAAACGTTACCAGATTCAGGCCGGCGGGAAAAGTGTGCGTCAAGGAAGTCGCGCTGCCGGGGGCGGATTGCAGAACGCCGACATAGTAGAGCCACGCCGTTCCCGCCCTGCGTTTTTGGCCCGGACGCCCGCCGGTCTTGTAGTCGAACACGGAAGTGCCCACTTTGTTCAGACTCGCGCCCGCGTCCAGGCTCCAGGCTCCCTGGGAGACCGTGGGCATACCGGTGCGCCCATCGGCGAGGACCAGTGAAACAGTCCCCGAGTCCGCTCCCACCGTTATGCCAAAGAACTCGTTCTCGTTCTGAGGGCCGCTGACTGCGTATGGGAAGTAGGCAAGCGCCTGCTGCTGGCCGACGGAGGCCTCGATGCTGATCCTCTGCGGGCCACCGACGTTCGCGAATGTTGGCGACAGAAAGCCCTGGCCTGCGCTGATCGGCACCTCGGAACCCTCATACGGGAAATAGGGTACGCCGTCCCAACCTGAATACGAGAGATGCCCTGTCCCGGAGAAAGGCTGCTCGTCGCCGGTGCTCAGCGTGCGATAGTAGTCCAGCTCGAGGGCTACTGTCTCGTGCAACGGGTAGGGGGCGGCGTAGAGTTTCTCCCCGATGGCGACGCTCGTGTCGAGGACGTGCTGCCTGCGGAACCAGTCGGCGAATGGCATGCTCTCGACGGTGGGCGCCACGGTCGCGGCTATCTGCACCAGGGCCTCGACATCGCCTGAAAGGGGAGGATTGCGGGTTGGCGTCCACTGGGCGTAATACAGCGCATTGAAGTCGCGGAAGAAGTTCGGATAATGGCCCATCACCTTTAGCCATGCCGCCTGCGCCATCCCGATGCGCCAGACGCTCATGCCCGTGAACCCGGAGGGCGGAAAGAACTTCGAGTTGCCCAGCGCAGGCTTGTTCAGAAGTTCGTAGAGCGGCAGGAAGTAGAACGGGTCGTCGGAGGCCGAGAAAGACGGATCAACCTGCTTGTGAGCGGCCAGCGCTGCGGCGCGGCAGAAGCCCGCCTCCCACGCCTCGTAAAAGAGCATCAGGTCATCGTGAAAGGCGCGCAGTATCAAGTTCGCCAGAGTGTAGGTATCGCGGCTCGCGTCCGCGATAGCGGGCATTCGGATCTCATTTGTTGACGCGTTATACGTGCCGCCCAGCAGGTTGTGAAGGTTGGTGTCCTTTACAATGCTAACTTGAATGCTCGCAGCAGGCGGGCCATAGACCGAAACCAGAACGGGGTAGGCGCGCGCAACGTAATCCTGAAGTGTCGCCTGTTCCGAAGCAGTCCAGCCGACATAGCGAAAAGACAGGGCATTTGCCTGTCGCCCCACCGGAGGCCGCAGCGCCCTGCGCCCCACCCAGTAGGCGGGCAGCAGAAGCCGGTCGCTCTGAAGGACAACTGTTCTCTCCGGCAGCAGCCTCTGGTCCCCGGCAAGAGCGCCGCGCTGCCTCAGGAACTCGACCAGGGGGGTCTCTGCAGGCCACCCCCGAGCCGCCGCCCTTTCTGCAGTCAGCAGCGCCCGTTCGAGAAGCGCGCTGCCAGGAACGCCGACCGTCTGGACGGCGACAGCATCCTGGGGAACCGAAGTTTTCGGCCACGGCTGCGCGAGGCAGGGCGCCGCCAGGGCGAAAGCGGCCGGGAATACCAGGACTGTCATAGCCAGCCTCGGGCGATTAGCCATCGTTTCCACTCTCTTCTGCTGCGAATGTGCCGCAAGCCGGGCTGTTTTCGGTGGGCATGATAGCCCAGGCTTCTTGCCTCGTCAAGCCGATCTGCGCCTCGATCTAGTCGGGCATCGGCCATTCCATCCCCCGTTGGGGTGCGGGACCCTTCGGCTCCGCTGCCTTCGCCTTCGCTCAGGGCAAGCAGGGCAGGCAGACCCCACGCGCTTTTGCCTCGCGCGGCAGGAGTTCCCTTGCAGTCCTGGAAGTCTCGCGTAACACTTCACCAGGAGGTCTTGCGAATGGCGACTCTGAGAACCGCGATCATCGGCTGCGGCGGAATTGCCCACTCCCACGCGCGCGCCCTGGCGGCCACCGGCCGCGCTCAACTGGTGGCCTTCTGCGACATCATGCCCGAGCGCAGCCGCGCTTTCTCCGACCAGTATTCCGCAGGAAAAGGCGCAACTTACACCGATTGGCACGAGATGTTCAAGCGAGAGAAACTGGACGCGGCCTATATCTGCCTGCCGCCTTTCGCGCACGGCGACGAGGTGCAAGTCGCGGCCAAGCACGGCGTTCACATTTTCATCGAGAAGCCCATCGCCCTCGACATGGCAACCGCCGACCGCATGGTCAAAGCGGTGAAGGCCGCGAAGGTGAAGTCCCAGGTCGGCTTTTGCCTGCGTTTCGGCGGAGCCTCCCAGGAGATTCGCCGCATGGTGGACTCAGCCGAGGCGGGCAAGCCGGGGCTTTTCGTCGGGCGCTATTTCTGCAATTCGCTGCACAGCGCCTGGTGGCGCGACAAGAGCCGCAGCGGAGGGCAGGTCCTGGAGCAGATCATCCACATTTACGATCTGGCGCGGTTTTTCTTCGGCGAAGTGGCGGAGGTCTTCTGCGCGATGGACAACCTGTTCCACCGCCACGTGCGCGATTACACCGTCGAGGACGTGAGCGCCTGCGTGCTGCATTTCAAGAACGGCGCAGTGGCAACCATCTCCGCCACCAACGGCGCGACGCCCGGCCAGTGGCTCAGCAACGCGGAGATCGTGTTCCAGAATCGCACCATCTATCTTGCTGACACCAATAACGCCACGATTCATTACACAGACAAGCCTTTCCGCTCGCGCTCCGTCATCTCGGCGGAGGCAGATGTGATGCTCGCAGAGAATCTCGACTTCATCGAGGCGATCGAGAAGAACCGCGAGCCTTCGGTGCCGATGATCGAGGGGGCGAGGACTCTGGAGGTGGTGCTCGCAGCGACTCGCTCCGCCGAGACGGGCAGGCCGGTCAAACTGGGGCGATGAGCGCCGCGATCGAGAACATCACCACCGTCTTCTTCGACTTCGGCGGCACGCTGTGCGATCTGCGCGCCGAGCGCGTTGTGCTCTTGCAGGGTGACCTCAAGCGCATCGGCCTCGATGTCCCGCGCGACGACGTGGAACGCGCTCTGCAAGCCGGGCGCGAATGGGACAGGCAGAACAGCGCCCGCTATGCGCCCGACTACGAGTCGCGCACGAACCGCTTTGTCTCCTTCTGCAGGGCGATAGTCGAGTCGCTGGGCTTGCCGGGTGACAGGGCTGCAATCGCCCGCCGGTTGTGGGAGGCCTGGGACGCCGAGCCGGGTGTCTGGGTAGTCTATCCTGACGTGAGGCCCTGCCTGGAGGCCTTGGCTGCTCGCGGTTTGCGCCTGGGGGTCATCTCGAACTGGGACAAACGGAACCTTCCCGAGACTTGCGAGCAAATCTCGATAGCCCGCTGCTTCGACGTCATCCTCTCATCTGCACAGGCGAACGCCGACAAGCCCGACCCGGCTATCTTCCGCACGGCTCTCGAGATGGCTGGCGCGCGCCCTGAGGAATCCGCTCACGTGGGCGACTCGCTGCAAGCAGACGCCGAGGGCGCGACCAACGCAGGCATGAAAGGCATCTGGCTGGTCCGCGACGCAGAGCCGCCGCCCTCCGCATTCCCCGTCATCCGAACCCTGACCGATCTGCCCGCCCTCATAGAGCCCCAGGGGCGCACCGCCGTGCGCCCCCGCGACTGTAACCGCTAACCGGGCGCGGGGTCTCCAGACCCCGCGAAACCGCGTCCGCCGGCTGGCGGACGCGCCCATGCTGTCGCGCTTGACTTCTGCGCGGCGGGCGGGTAAACTCTGGTGAATATCGGTCGGGGGTTGTAGCGTGATTTCCACGGCGGACTTCAAAAAAGGGTTGACTATTGAACTTGACGGGGAGGTTTTCCAACTGCTGGACTTCCAGCATGTCAAGCCTGGCAAGGGCGGCGCCTTCGTGCGCACGAAAATGCGCAACCTGCGCACCAGCAACGTCTTCGATCGCACCTTCAGGGCAGGCGAGCGCATGGAGGAGGCTTACCTTGAGCGCAAGCAGAGCCAATACCTCTACCGCTCCGGCGACGACTACGTCTTCATGGACATGGCGACCTTCGACCAGACGTCTATTGCGGAAGACCAACTCGGCGACTCAGTCAAGTACCTGAAAGAGAACCTGGTCATCAACCTGTTGATGCATGACACCACGCTGATCGGTGTGGAACTGCCTGACACCGTTGACCTGAGGGTGGCGCAGACGGACCCGGGGCTGCGCGGCGACACGGCCACCGGCGGCAGCAAGCCCGCGACGCTGGAGACGGGAGCGGTGGTGCAGGTGCCCCTTTTCATCGGCGAGGGGGAAGTGATACGCGTGGATACGCGCAGCGGCCAATACCTGGGCAGGGTCTAGCAGGGCGTAGCGCGATGGACATCGAGCGCATACAGCGGCTGATTGACCTGATGAAGCAGAGCGGCGTGGCCGAACTCTCCATCGAGCAGCCGGATTTGAAAATCAGCATCAAGCGAGGCGGAGCGCCCGCCAAGGGGGCGCACGCGGCGCCGGACATTGCCGAAGGCGATTCATCGGCAGCGGGGCTGACGTTGCAGCCGGTGGAGGTGCTGGCGCAGCGCGTCGGGGTTTTTCATCACGGCGACGGCTCGGATCCCGCGAGCGTGGCGCGCGTGGGCCGCAAGGTGGCTGCAGGACAGGTGCTCGGCACTATCGAGGCGATGAAAGTCAAGGACGAGGTGCGCTGCCCCCTGGCGGGCATGGTGAGCGAGGTGCTGATCGAGGATGGGGCGGCGGTGCAATACGGCCAGGTGCTTTTTCGGCTGACGCCGGAAATGGAGCAAGGCAATGAAACTCATGGCGCGGATGACCAATGAGAACGGTTTTCTGATGTTGATCGAACTGCTGGTCGTGCTGGCGATAATTCTGGGCGTTTTCTACGTCTTCACCGGCGGGCCAGGCGGCTCGCAGACGACGCCGGGAGCGCCAGCCGCAACTCCAGGGGCTCCTTCGGCAACGCCGGGCGGGGGCTCATCGGTGCCTTTCATGGCGCTTCAAGCAGCCCGCCGAAGCCAATGCGCGAGCAACCTGACCAGCGTCAGGCAGGCGATCGAAGCCTACAAGGCGACGAGCAACGGACAGCCGCCGTCGAGCCTGCAGGAGTTGAGGCTTTCGCCGGATGCGCTCGCCTGCCCGGTAAGCAAGCAGCCCTACACCTACGACCCGCAGACCGGGCAGGTGCAGTGCACCACTCCAGGGCACTAGCGCCTGCATCCTGCGAGAAGTCAGACGGCGCTCGTGTTCAAGAAAATCCTGATAGCCAACCGTGGCGAGATCGCGGTGCGCGTGATACGCGCCTGCCGCGAATTGGGGGTCGGCACGGTGGCCGTCTATTCCGAAGCGGACAAGAGTTGTCTGCACGTGCGCCTTGCGGATGAGGCGATGTGCATCGGCCCGGGGCCCAACCGCGACAGTTACCTGAACATCCCCAATATCATCACTGCCGCCCTGATTTCCGGCGCGCAGGCGATCCACCCCGGCTACGGCAACTTGTCCGAGATCGCGAGTTTCGCCGAGAACTGCGAGGCCTGCAAGATCGTCTTCATCGGCCCTACCACCGAAACGATGCAGGCGCTTCAGGACAAGGCCGCCACCAAGCGCGTGATGAAGCAGGCAGGGGTGCCGGTGCTGCCGCCCCAGGATGAGGCCCCCATCGTCTCGCCCTCCGAGGCCACCAAACTGGCCAAGCGAATCGGCTACCCCGTGGCCATCAAGGCTGCCGCCGGAGGCGGCGGAAGGGGAATCCGCATCACCTACAGCGAGGATGAACTGGTCGCCTCCCTCCCCGTGGCGCAAAGCGAGGCCCGGGCGGCATTCGACAGCGACCAGGTCTATCTGGAGAAATATCTGGAAGAGCCGCGCCACGTGGAGTTCCAGGTCCTGGCCGACGGGCGCGCGAACATCGTGCACCTGGGCGAGCGCGACTGCTCCCTGCAGACTTCGCGCCACCAGAAACTGCTCGAGGAGACGCCCTGTGCCGCGCTTTCCTCGAAACTCCGTTCGCAGATGTCCGAGGCCGCGATAAGGGCGGCCAAGGCGGTCGGCTACAAGGGCGCGGGGACCGTCGAGTTCCTGCTCGACAAGCAGGGCAAGTTCTACTTCATCGAGATGAACGCCCGCATCCAGGTCGAACACACGATAACAGAGATGGTAACCGGCGTTGACCTGGTGAAAGAGCAGATCAGGATCGCCGCGGGCGAAAAGATGTCCCTGACGCAGAAGGACATCGAGGCCACAGGCCATGCCATCGAGTGCCGCATTACCGCCGAGGACCCCGAGCGGGGTTTTCTGGCCAGCGCAGGAGTGGTGGAAGAATACATGCCGCCGGGCGGGCCCGGCATTCGAGTGGACACTCACCTGTATTGCGGCTATGAGGTGCCTCCCTTCTACGACTCCCTGCTGGCCAAGGTGGTCGCCTGGGGACGCGACAGGAAAGAGGCCATCGCGCGCATGAGCCGCGCGCTCTCCGAGTTCCATATCACGGGCGTCAAGACAACGATCCCCTTCCACCTGAAAGTCCTGGAGAACCCCTTCTTCAAGCGCGGCGAAGTCTATACCAACTTCATCGCGCGGCGCATGCACCTGGATGTGTGAAGATGCCAAGGCGCCGCGTGGGCAGAGAACTGGCCCTCAAAGTGTTGTTTCAGATTGACGTGGGCAAGATACCACCCGATGAGGCGATGGCGCTGTCCGAGACCCAGGCGCCGTGGCACGAGGAAACGATCCAGTTCGCGCGCGAACTGGTCGAGGGCACGGTTGCTAACTGCCAGCACCTCGACGCCGTGCTCTCGCGCTACTCGCGGCAGTGGACGCTGGATCGCATGGCGAGCGTGGACCGCAACGTGCTGCGCCTTGGGGTTTATGAAATCCTGTTCCGGCCCGACATCCCCAACAGCGTTGCGGTTAACGAGGCCGTCGAACTCGCCAAGAAATACAGCACCGCCGAGTCGGGCAGGTTCGTCAACGGCATCCTGGGGCAGTTGCTCCGCGACATGCAAGAAGGAAAGATCACTGTGCCCAGCCACGCACCGGACAAGCAAGCATGACCGCATCGAATCTGGCACAACGAGAAGCCGCCCACATCTTTTCCGTCCGCCAGTTGACCCAGTACCTGCGCGGGCTGATCGAGCGCGACGACGCGCTGCGAGATGTCCGCGTGCGGGGCGAGATCAGCAACTGCCGCCGCTTCGATTCCGGCCACACCTACTTCACGCTCAAGGATGAGTTCAGCCAACTCGAGTGCGCGCTCTTTCGCGAGGAGGCAGCGGCCCAGGAGTTCTCGCCCCAGGACGGCCTTCGCGTCATCGCCCGCGGGCGCATCACGGTCTATGAACGCCGGGGGCAATACCAACTCGTTGTCGCAGAAATCAGGGCAGACGGCGTGGGAGCGCTGTGGCTTGCGTTCGAGCAACTGAAAAAGAAACTCGAGGCCGAGGGCCTCTTCAGGCCGGACCGCAAGCGGCCCCTGCCGCGCTTCCCCGGGCGAGTCGCGCTTGTTACCTCGACCGACGGAGCGGTATTGCACGACTTCGTCAGGATAACGCGCGACAGATGGCCCGCGCTCTCCATCCTCGTGGTGCCTGCGCAGGTTACCGGAGAGGCAGCCGCGCCCTCGGTCGTGAAAGCGATGGCGGCTGCCCAGGTGCAGCCCGAAGTCCAGGCGATAGTGCTCGCGCGCGGCGGAGGTTCGTTGGAGGAATTGTGGGCATTCAACACGGAGAGCGTCGCCAGGGCGATAGCGGCCTGCAGCATCCCGGTGGTCAGCGCCATCGGGCACGAGACCGATTACACCATCGCCGACTTCGTTGCGGATGTGAGAGCCCCCACTCCGACTGCCGCTGCGATGCTCGTTGCCCCTGACCGCGCCGAGATCGTGCGCCAGGTTTCCGCGTGGTCGCAGCGCGCAAGTGGCGCTCTCTCCCGGCGCCTTGCAATGGCTGAAAGAGAACTGAAATCGCTCGCAGGCCGCAGGGTCATCTCACAGCCTCTGTCCCTTCTCGACGAGCCGCGCAGGGCGACCGATGAACTCTTCTCCTCGGCAAAGCAGGCTATCGCGGCGCTCTTGCAGGCGCGCGCCGACTCCCTCGCGGCGGTTCGCGGCCGCCTTGTCGCTCTGAACCCCAGGGGGATTCTCGCTCGCGGCTATGCGATTGTCGAGCGCATGCCCGAGCGCAGGCTCGTCAAGAGCGTGAGCCAGGTTGCAAGGGGAGATCAGGCGAACATCACATTTCAAGACGGTTACGCCGCGTGTCGAATAACGCAGACCGGGAAAGAAAACGATGACCAGCGACAGCAATGATGGCAAGCGCGCTGAAAAGCGCGAGAAGAGCGCGCACAAAAAAGCGGAGCCTGCCTTCGAGCAGGCCCTGCACAGGCTGGAGGAAATCGTTGCCAGGCTCGAGCAGGGTGAGGAAAGCCTCGGCGCTGCAGTGAGCCTGTTCGAGGAGGGCATGAAACTGTTCGAAATGTGCGAGCAGAGGCTGAAAGAGGCGCGCGGGAAGATAGAGAAACTGGTCGAAAGCGCGGAGGGCGCGCGGGCGGAACCAATGCGCCCCGACGAACTGCGCGGGCAGTAGCGCGTGAGCACGATCAGCATGGATGTCGAACACGAACTGACGGCGCTGTCCAGGCGCGTGCGCCAATACATTATCAGGGAGGTGCAGTCTCAGCGCCTTGAGCCTGCCCACCTGAGCGAGGCGGCAATGGCCTACGTGGCCCTGGGGGGTAAACACCTTCGGCCCGCCATGCTCACCTGGTCGTGCCTGGCGATGGGCGGCTCGGCGGATGACGCCCTCCCCGCAGCAGCGGCTGTCGAGTTATATCATACATGGACCATGATCCACGATGACATCATTGACCGCGACGACCGGCGGCGCGGCGGCCCGACGGTTCACGCGCAATTCCGCGACCATGCCGTGCGCGACCTCGGCCTCGATGGCGCAGAAGCCGCGCACTATGGCCTTTCGCTTGCCGTGCTGTCAGGAGATGTGGGACATGCTACCGCGGTGGCCCTGCTCAGAAAGTGCCCGGTTGCCGAGCGAAATCCAGGGCTGATCCTGCAACTGGTAGCCGAACTCGAAGGGGAGGTCTTGGCGGCGATCGCAAGCGGCGAGGCTCTGGACCTACTCTACTCATACCGCCCCATCGAATCCGTCAGCGAGAGCCAGATACTCAAGATGTACAGGGGCAAAACGGCGCGCATCTACGCCTTCGCAGCGCGCGCGGGCGGGATGCTGGGCCTGGGCGCATATCCGCCGCGAAATGCGCAGATCAATGCGCTGGAGCGCTACGGCATGCTTTGCGGCACGGCCTATCAACTCCAGGATGACATCCTCGGCCTGACAGCCGATGAACGCAGGCTTGGAAAGCCCGTGGGGTCCGACATCCGCGAAGGGAAGCGCACGACGATCCTGTGCCACGCCTGGAAGCGCGCCGACCGGCGCGAGCGCGAGCGGCTTCAGCAGGCGCTGGGCAACCCCGCTGCCGACGCACAACAAATCAAGGCCGCCATCTCCATCTTGAAGCGGCGGCAGGGCCTGGCTCACACGCGGCTTCTCGCGCGCCGCTTTGCTAGCCAGGCAATCGCAGCCCTGCAGCCCCTCCCAGCCAGCAGCGCCAAGCGCTTGCTTGCCACCCTGGCGCGCAGAATGGTCAACCGCAGTCACTAGGAGCAAATACCTTGCTTGATACCATAAAATCCCCCGCCGACCTGAAGGCCCTCTCTATTGACCGACTGCCAACGCTGGCCCAGGAGATCCGCCAGCGGCTGATTGACACCGTCGCCGTAACGGGTGGGCACCTGGCCTCCAACCTCGGCGTGGTCGAACTCACCATTGCCCTTCACTACGTCTTCGACGGCCCGCGCGACAAGATAGTCTGGGATGTGGGGCACCAGGCTTACACTCACAAACTGCTCACCGGCCGCGGCGACCGGTTCCACACCCTGCGCCAGCGAGGCGGCATCTCCGGGTTCACCAGGAGAAGCGAGAGCGAACACGACCCCTGGGGAGCGGGGCACGGCAGCACCGCTATCTCGGCTGCCCTGGGCTTTGCGCTCGCCCGGCAACTGAGAGGCAGCAGCGAGGCAGTGGTCGCTGTGGTAGGCGACGGCGCGCTCACCGGCGGCGTGGCCTTCGAGGGCCTGAACAACGCGGGCAGGCTGAAAGAGAACATGATCGTAGTGCTGAACGACAACCAGTTCTCGATCTCGCCCAACGTCGGCGCGCTGCACGCTTACCTCGACCGGTTCCGCACCGACCCGCTTTACCTGCGCGCCAAGGAGAACCTTGAGGATGTTCTTCATCGCCTGCCTGCAGGCGAACTGGTGCTCGATGCCATCAGGCGTTTCAAGGGCGGCATAAAGCAACTCTTCATCCCGGGGATGCTCTTCGAGGACCTGGGGTTCACCTATCTTGGCCCCGTTGACGGGCACAGTATCCGCCTATTGGTCGAAACGCTGCGCCAAGCGCGTAAGGTCAGGGGCCCGGTGCTCGTGCACGTCATCACCCAGAAAGGGCGCGGCTATCCCCCCGCCGAAAACGATGCCTCGCGATTCCACGGCACCCCGCCCTACAAGGTGGAAACCGGGGAGCCGCTGGCATCATCGGGGCCGACGTACTCGGATGTATTCGGCGATGCGCTCGTGCGGCTGGCGGAGCGCGATGAGCGAATTGTAGCCATCACCGCCGCGATGTGCGATGGCACCGGGCTGGCCGAATTTGCCTCGAAGTTCCCCAACCGATTCTTCGACGTCGGCATGGCAGAACAACATGCGGTGCTGCTTGCCGGAAGCCTGGCTGCCGCCGGCATGCGCCCCGTCGTCGCCATTTACTCCACCTTCCTGCAGCGCGCCTTCGACCAGATTGTCCATGACATCTGCCTGCAGCGGTTGCCGGTCGTGTTCATGATTGACAGGGCCGGCCTTGTGGGCGAGGACGGCCCCACCCATCACGGCGCCTTTGACCTCGCCTACCTGCGCCTCGTCCCGGAATTGGTGGTTGCGGCCCCGCGAGACCTGACCGAACTGGCAGCCATGCTGCGCCTGGCGCTCTCTCACGACGGCCCGGTTGCGATCCGCTATCCGCGCGGGAAGGGCGCCAATCCGCCCGCCGACCTGCCGGACCCCATCCCATTTGGCAGGGCAGAACTGCTCAGATCCGGGGATGATGTGGGCCTGATCGCGATTGGTTCCATGGGTGCGGTCGCCCTTGAGGCGGCGCAACTCTTGGAGCGCGAGGGCATCTCGGCGGCAGTGCTCGACGCGCGGTTTGCCAAGCCCCTCGATGCGGACTCGATCCGTTCCCTCGCCGAGCGCACCGGCTGCCTGGTTACCATCGAGGAGGGCAACCTCTCCGGCGGCTTCGGCAGCGCAGTCCTGGAACTGCTGGCTGCTCAAGGGTTGGGCGGCACGGCTGTCAAGTGCCTGGGCATACCCGATGCCTATGTGGAGCATGGCCCGCGCAGCGCTCTGCTCGAATCCTTGGGCCTGAGCGCCGCCGGCATCGCCAGGGCCGTGCTCCCCTTCCTCGAGACCGCCGGCAAAGCCCACACCCCCTAGCCGCCGTCAGCCTGCTTGCCTGTCGGTTGAATCTTCGCCGGTTGCGTGCTATACTTCTGGGCGTCAATGCGGCGCTTGGGGATGCCTAAACGGTAGGGAGGTCCCACATTGAGGTGGCTTATTGCGCTTGGTCTAGCACTCACCCTGGCAGCGCCCCTGGCTGCCCAGGAAGATAATCTGCGCGCGGGGATTGACGCCTTCAACAAGGGCGACCTGACAGCAGCCATCATCGCCTTCCAGAAGGTAACCGCTGCCGCGCCTGAGGATGTCACCGGCTGGCTCTGGCTGGGAACGGCCCTGGTGCGCAAGTCAGACGCGCAGGCGGCTGCAGAAGCCTTGACCCGGGCGACCACGTTGGCCCCGGAGAACTTCGATGCCTGGTTGAACCTCGGCCTGGCCTACATGGGAATGGGCAAACTGGAGCAGGCCGAGGCAGCCTACAAGAAGGCAGTCACCCTGGACCCGAAGTCAGCCGAGGCCAAATTCAACCTTGCCAATTCCTATCTGGAGCAGAAAAAATGGCTTTCCGCAATCGCCTCCTACCGGGAGGCGGTTGCTCTTGACCCCAACCACGCACCTGCGCACCACAATCTCGCGGTCGCGCTGCAGCGCAACGGCGACGAGGAAGGCGCGCTCGAGGAATACCGCAAGGCTGCAAAACTTGCCCCGCAGGATGCCATGTTCCAGTATCACCTGGGCCTGAGCGCGCGCTCGGCGGGGAAGATCGAAGAGGCCCTGGCTGCGCTTGAGGCCGCCCTGAAACTGGACCCCAGCATCAAGGAGGTCCACCTGGATTTCGGCCTGGCGCTTTATGCCAAGGGGCGCTTCCAGCAGGCCGCCGACGAGTTCAGGGAAGCGCTGAAAGCCAACCCGCAGGACTTTCTGGCGCACTACAACCTCGGCCTCGTGCTGGCGCGAATGGGCAAGCGGCCAGACGGCATCAAGGCATACCAGGAGGCCCTGAAAGTCCGCCCATCAGACGCCCTTGCTCTGAACAACCTTGCTTGCCTGCTCATCGAAGACAGGCGGCCTACGGATGCAGTGCCCCTTCTGGAAAGCGCAGTCAAGGCTTCCCCGCGCTATTTCCTGGCGCGCCAGAATCTGGCCATTGCTTACGCGCAAAAGGGCGATGAAGACAGAGCGATCAAGGAATGGCAGGCGCTGGAAAAGGCAGACCCCGCAAACGCGCGCGCCAGAGAAGCCCTGGGCGCTTGGCACCTGAGGGCCGGCCGCCTCGAAGCGGCGCACCAGGAATACGCCGAGGTCGTGAGGCTGGAGCCGAAGAACGCTGCTGCGCTCAACAACCTGGGCCTCGTGTGTGAGCGCATGGGGAAACTGGATGACGCCCTGGCGCATCTGCGCACCGCGCTGAAGGTGAATCCTAAATACGCCCTGGCCTACAACAACATAGGCATCGTCTATGAGCGGCTGGGCAGGAAATCGGAGGCGATCTGGGCGTATAAGACCGCCCTCAAACTCGACCCGAAGTTCAGGGAAGCGAAGGACAACCTGCAGCGCCTGCAGCCAGCGGCCGAGAGTGCGCCTGCTCCCGCCCAGCCTGCCGCGCCGAAAGAAAAGCGTGGCGGTTGAAATGCGAACCGTTGCAGTGATGATGGCCCCCGGCAGGAAGAATATCCTGCCAGTAGCAAAGAAGGCGCTCTCCTTGCTGGAGCGGCAGGGCATCGCTGTCAGGATGCTCGCACCAGATGCCGAGCGCCTGCGCAGGCCCGACCTGGCTTGCCCGGATGAGAAGATTCCGGTCGGCGCGGACATGGTGCTCTCGCTCGGGGGCGACGGGGCAATGCTCGCGGCGGCCCGTCTGGCAGCCCCTCACCGCATTCCAATACTGGGGCTGCACGTGGGCGGGCTGGGCTTCCTCACCGTGCCCATGGCCTCGCGCCTCAAAGAGGCGCTCCACAGGGCCCTGTCCGGGGACTACCAGATCGAGGAGCGCATGATGCTCGGCGCGCAGGTGATTCGCGGCGGCAAGCGCGTGCGCTCCCTGCTGGCGCTAAACGATATCGTGATTCGCAATGGCGCCTTCTCCCACGTGCTGCGGCTTACCACGAGAATCAACGGGCGCTTCCTCGCCGTTTTCCCGGCCGATGGGGTGATCATCTGCACGCCCACCGGCTCCACGGCCTACTCGCTTTCCGCAAGCGGGCCGGTGGTGGATCCCGAAGCCCAGGTAATCGTGGTTACGCCCATCTGCCCCCACACGCTATCGGCGCGACCGCTGGTGCTGCCAGCGCGCCGCCAGGCCGAGATCGTGATCCCCGCTTTCGGCAGCGCCGAGCAGGTGATGGTAACCGCCGATGGCCAGGTTGCCTTCCCGCTCGAAAGCGAGGACGTGGTCGCCGTGAGGCGCGCAGCGCACACGGCGAGGGTGGTATCTTTCGGAGACCTCGACTTCTATCAGAAACTGCGCGGCAGGCTTGGATGGGGAGGAACTCTACCGGCACGATAGCGCGCGCCCGCGGCCTCGCCCGCGTTGACGTGCGCACAAAGCGGCTGCTCCAGCGGCTCATGCCGGGCGACATCGCGGTCGTCTCCCACCGCGACATGGACGGCGCCTGCGCACAGGCCCTAGTGCGCCGCGGCGTGGCGGCGGTCATCAATACGGAATCCTCGATCACCGGCCGCATACCCAACCTTGGCCCTCAGGTTCTGCTGACCTCTGGCATCCCCGTTCTGGACAACGTCAGCCAGGAACTCCTGGAGCGGGTCATTGAAGGCGATCAGGTCGAACTCCTGGGCGACAGCATCCTACGCGATGGCACCCTGATCGGCACCGGGGAGGTGCTCACCCTGCAGGTAGTTCAGGCGCGCATGTTGGACGCGCAGCGCAACCTGGATGACCTGCTGCGCCAGTTCGTGCGCAACACCCTGCGCTACGTCGAGGCCGAGCGCGCCCTGCTCTTCGAGCCCTCTCAGATCCCCAGCCTGCAAACCGATTTCTCGGGGCGCCAAGCCCTGGTTGTCGTGCGCGCCGAGGGCGCCGTTGAGGACCTGCGCATCATCGCGCCCTACATCCGCGAGATGCGCCCCGTTCTCGTGGGCGTTGACGGCGGCGCGGATGTGCTGGTCGAGGCCGGCTTCGCTCCCGACATCATCATCGGCGACATGGACAGCGTAAGCGACCAGGCGCTTCGCAGCGCGCGCGAAATTGTGGTGCACGCCTATCCCGCCGTCGCCGGGGCAACTGCGGTAGCGCCCGGCCTGGAGCGCGTCAACCGCCTCGGCCTGAAAGCACAGGTCTTCCCCTCGGTGGGAACCAGCGAGGACGTCGCCTTGCTCCTGGCCTACGAGAAGGGAGCCGAACTGCTCGTCGTGGTCGGCGCGCATTTCAGCCTGGAGGAGTTTCTGGAGCGCGCGCGCGGCGGCATGTCCAGCACTTTCCTCACCCGCCTCAAAGTCGGCTCCAGCCTCGTGGACGCAAAAGGGGTGAGCCGCCTTTATCGGCCTGCGCCGCCTGTGAGTTACTTACTCGCGCTGGTCGGGGTATCTGCCGTTATCCTCGCCATGATCCTGCTGCTCGCGCCCCAGGTGCGCGCCTACCTGGCAGCGCTCTGGGCCAGGATCAGCCTTCTGACAGGAGGCTAGGAGGCTTCATGCCGGTCGCATTCCGCTTTCATCTGTTCACTATCGTCGCTCTCTTCTGCATGCTCCTGATTGGCATACTTGTCGGTATCGCGCTCGTCGGCGATCCGCAACTTGAGAAACAGGTGGTGCATTTTCGCGACCTGCTCGACCGCAAGCAGGCGCACGTCGAGCGCCTGACCGCCGAACACCAACGCGACGAGCAGTTCTCTGCTGCGCTTCTGCCCATTCTCATCAAGGGGAGGCTGAGCGGCCGCAGCGTGTCGGTAATCCTCAACCACGACTTCGGCAGCGACGAGTTCCCCGACCGGGTCGTCGCCGCCCTGAAAGGCGCTGGAGCCGAAGTGTCCTCCGTTACCACTGTTCTCGATGCGTTCGTGAATCTGTCTGCCGAGGATGCGCGCTCCCTGCTTCAATCAATGAGCCTGCAGGTTCCCGTGGAGGGCGACCTGCGCAGCGTGTTGGCAGCCAAACTGGCGCTTCACGTTGCCCTGGGCAAGCCCGAGGTCCCCAGCGCGCTGAGGAAGGCCGGCCTGGTGAGAGTGCGCGGCGACTACGCGCGCGCCGACAACGTCGTCGTCCTGATCGGCGGGGTCAAGCGCGGCGAGGTTGCTGCCCCCACCGACATTGATCTGCCCATGATCCAGGCCCTGCAGGAGGAGGGCATCCGCTGCGTGGGCTGCGAGAGCACGTCCGCGGACCTGTCCAGCGTCCGCTTCTACCTGCGCACGAAGATCCCGACCGTTGACAACGCAGAGACGGCTCCTGGCCAATTGGCGCTCGTCCTGCTCCTGGCCGGACAGGACGGCAACTACGGAGAAAAACCAGGCGCCATACAACTGCTTCCGCCGCTCGATGCGTTGGCCACCAATCCATCCTCAGCCCACTCGCCGTGACCGAGATACCCCGCGTCTCCGCCGCAATCGCCGCGCGCAATGAGCAGGACAGCATCGCAGCCACGGTGCGCGCTGCCCGCGCCCTTCCCGGCGTCGCCGAGGTGATCCTCGCAGACGACGGCTCGAGCGACGCCACTGCAACCCTTGCCGAACAGGCAGGCGCTCGCGTGATTCGCTTGCCTCGCCGTCGCGGGAAGGGAGCAGCCTTGCGCATGATACTCAGCCAAGCAAGGGGCAGCGTAGTGCTGCTGCTCGACGGCGACCTGGGCGCAAGCGCCGCCGACGCGCGGCACCTGCTTCAGCCGGTCATTGCCGGAAAGGCCGATATGACGATTGCCATCTTCCCCCGGCCGCCTTCAGGGGCCGGATTCGGAATCGCGCGCGGCCTGGCCTGGCTGGCCGTGCTGCTGCTGGGGTGGCGCCGCACGAGAGCCCCTCTCTCCGGCCAGCGCGCAATAGCGAGACCCCTTCTCGACAGGCTGCATATCGCAAATCGCTTCGGCGTCGAGGTCGCGCTGACTCTCGATGCGGTTGCCCTCGGCGCGAAGGTCGCCGAAATCCCAACCGCCATGATTCACAGGCCCACCAGCAGAAGCCTCGCCGGGTTCGTTCACAGGGGCAAGCAAGCGCTTGATATACTGGCGGTTGCATTGCCGAGGCTGATATGGCCTGTCTCCCCGACCGGAAATCTTGCGGGCCGCCCCAGGACAATCGCCTGGTTGGTTGCCTGGGCTGCCGCGCTGGCCGTTTGCTGGACAATCGGGCGGGTCGCCATGATGTGGGCCACCTATGTGTTCTGGTGTTTCCTGCTTCTCTTGCTGCTGCTTGTCGCGGTCAACGGCCTTCGGCTGACGAGGCCCAACTACCGCTCCAGGCCGCTGCCCACCGCGGTCGGGCTCATCTTCCCGGCCACAGCAGTCCTTTCGTGGTTTGCCCTGCGCACGCACGAACTGCCGCCTCTCATCCTCGCCTGCGCAATGGGGGCGGTCGGGCTGCTCGATGACATTGTGCACTCGCCCGAGCGCGGATTGAAGGGCCACCTGCGAGCCCTTCTGCGCGGGCGCGTTACTTCAGGGGCGGTCAAGGCAATCGTGGGCGGCGGCACATGCGTTGCGATCGGCCTCTGGCTAAACCGCTGGCGCGCATGGCCCGGAATCGCAGACGGGCTGTTGATCGCGCTCTGCGCGAATGCTCTCAACCTGCTCGACCGGGCCCCTGGCAGGGCGCTGAAGGCGTTCTTCGTCGGCGCCGCCTTGTGCGCCTTCATTGACCCGGGCATGTTGTGGTGGCTTGCGCCGGTGATGTGCGCCGCAGCGGTGTATGCTGGGCCCGACCTGTTCGAGCAGGCGATGATGGGAGACGCGGGCTCGAATTCACTCGGCGCTCTTCTGGGCCTCGCGCTCGTTCAGGCGCTGCCTCTGTGGGGCAGGCTGGCGGCGCTTGCCCTCCTCGCCGCGATGCATCTTTACAGCGAGGCCCGCTCTCTTTCCGATGCCATCCAGCGCAACCGTGTCCTGCGCTGGCTCGACAACCTCTTCCGCCCCTACGCCTCGTAGCGCCAGCGTCTCGCCGACTCATATCACCCGCCGTAACGCCGCCGTCACGGCGGCCCATGTGGCCCAGCCCTGTAGGGCGGGGGCTCCGCCCCCCGCCGCATGTCTGTAGGGCGGGCGTGCCTACGCCCGCCGCCCCGTCCCCCGCCGCCCTCGCGCGCCGTGCACAGGATGCAATCCTGTGCTACCAATACGATTTTGTGGTAGCACAGGTTTCCAACCTGTGCTCCTGCTCCTCCCTCCGCATCACGACAGCGGCTTCCGAAAAATCAAACAACACCCCATCGTGTCATTCTGAGTCCGCCAGCCGGCGGACGAAGAATCTCATGAGGCTCACGGCGCACGGCTCTGGAATGCCAGTCAATACGCCACTCACGAAACCGGCTTGCGGAAGATCAAACAATAATGATGATGATAATTGGGCACGAATATCTTCGGATAACCCCAGATGCCCAGCGGCTTCGTGTTCTGGCACCATATCTTTTCGCCCTGGAACACGAGCCCGTGCCTGCAGATGCGCCGCGCAAGATCCCAGGCCATCGGCTTCACATCCCCATCCGGCGCTCTGAAGTTCTGCGCAACAACCACCAGATACCGCCCCGGCGCAAGGCACCGCCCGACCCCACGAAACACGCGCGCAGTCTCTTCGATGAATCGCTCGTAGGACTCGACATTTCCCAGGTCGGCCGGATCGTCCGAATAGTGGCTGTCCAGCCCCGAAGCCATGCGCTGCTTGTGCTTCGAGAATACGCCTCCGCGGCTGGTTCGCAGCATGCGCCAGTAGGGCGGCGATGTCATCGCAAAATGAAACTGCG